>OBLO01000032.1_pt1 | contig 130979 bp, 124 predicted proteins | sample 1519401 | NCBI WGS metagenome assembly OBLO01 (sample SAMEA2602897, study PRJEB22501) | metagenome | reverse complement strand
TATCCAAAAGTTTTCCATCAAAGTAAATCTTTCCTGCAGTTGGTTTCATCATACCAGTCAACATTTTCAATGTGGTAGATTTTCCCGCACCATTCGGTCCAAGCAGTCCATAAATCTGTTCCTTTTCGATATTAAGTGAAACATTATTTACCGCTTTCTGCTTTCTAAAATATTTACACAAATTTTGTGTCTGCAACATCATTTCCATCTTTACTATCCTTCCTTCCATATTTCATTTCTTACTGAAATATAACCTAACAGAAAAAAATAAAGATTTGATGAAGATTTATTCCCGTATGGAATAAACCATCAATTGAATATCATTATCAGAACTCGGCTTTCCACTGAAATCAGCAAAGCTGTTACAAATACGAAGTCCTAATTTACCGAATATCTCCGTGATTTCATCCAAACTATATAACCTTATAGGATTTCCTTCTTTCATTTCAGGCTTATAAAGTGCTTCTCCATACATATAGTCTACCTGCCCATATATCAGCGTTTTTCTATCCTTCTCCCATTCAAAAGCAGATAATGTAAGTCCCTTTTCTCCTGCATCCCATAACTTGCAAGGGAAATGTGTTTGGGCATAGCTTCCATTCATGATATCCATAAAGTGCTTTCCACCATTTTTTAATGCTTTCGCAATGACAGAAAAAATTTATATAATTTTTTTACCTATACTGGCGATTATAATTTTATCCATACGAATAAGCTCATACTAAATTTTCTATCATAACATCCATTAAAAATATTATGATAACACCAGAATCTTTGTAACCTTATTATTTTTTACTGTTATCATAAAATTAATAGTAGATCTTGTATTATCAAATATTCTATTAAACTCAGATTTTGGCATTTTTTCTTCTATAGTTTTACCATTATCATCTCCAGTCCCACATACCTTACAGTTTTTTGACATTGATAACACTCTTTTTGCATATTTTTTTGTCGAAACTACTTTATTATTAGAAGAATATTTATCAAGACTTCCCCATATCGTAAGCTTTCCATCTTTTATTCTTGCTCGTTTACAATATGCCATATCATATTCCCAACTATCAGAATCCCCAATATGGTAAGTAAAATACCTACCATTGCTCAATTTTGTTGTTCCAGTATTCTTTTTTGGTTTCTTTTTTGAAAATGTAACATTTTTGAAATTGAATTCAGCTCTGCTAAAACTACCAATTTTTGTTGTTTTAACTGTCATCTTTATTGTACCATTTTTATTAAATAAAATAGTACCATTCCCCTTATTACTCCAATTATCTGTAAACTTAAAGCTCGCTTTATTTTTCTTAATTTTACTTGTAGTGAAATCAGCACCTAATTCTCTTGAAACATTACTTGCATCTACATATCCCTTCACTTTACCATTTTCAATACTTTTAATTTTCAAAAAATATCCTAATCATAATCCTCGTCATTATTTTCTGGAGGAGTATATGGTGTCATTTTTACTTAATTCAATTTGTTCTTTTAATGACATATGTGGCTCCTCCTTTCTCATGCAACTAAAAAACCTCACAATAACCCTCACAAATAAGAAGGTTACCATGAGGTCATTATATCATATTACCGCTTCCACAAGCATCAATTTAGCTCGTTTTTTACATCGTTTGGCGTACGATTGGCGTATGGCATAAGTTCTAACGCCCTACAACCCTTGTAAAATCAAGGAATTACTTATCCAAACTCTTCAATGTCGGGAATAGGATTACGTCTCGGATCGCCGGTGAATCGGTCAAAAGCATTACCAGACGGTCAATTCCGTAACCGATACCTCCTGTCGGCGGCATACCGATGGACAATGCATTTAAGAAGTCCTCATCGGTGTGGTTTGCTTCCTCGTCTCCTGCGGCAAATGCCTCTTCCTGGGCTTTAAAACGCTCTCTCTGATCGATTGGGTCGTTCAACTCGGAGTACGCATTACACATTTCCCATCCGTTGATGAAAAGCTCGAAACGCTCTACCAGCTCCGGATTGTCCGGTTTTTTCTTGGTAAGAGGTGAGATTTCGATTGGATGATCCATAACGAAAGTTGGCTGAACCAGTTTATCTTCGCAGAATTCTTCGAAGAACAAACTGATGATATCACCTTTTTTGTGGTGAGCCTCATATTCGATATGGTGCTCATCGGCAAGTTTCTTAGCTTCTTCGTCTGTCTTTATTTCATTAAAATCAATGTTTGCATATTTCTTTACAGCATCGATCATTGTGATGCGCTCAAATGGCTTAGAAAGGTCAATCTCGATGCCATTGTAGGTAATTACGGCGCTGCCGCATACTTTCTCTGCCAGATAGCGGTACATGCTCTCTGTGAGTTCCATCATGCCCTCATAGTCTGTATATGCCTGATACAGCTCCATCAATGTAAATTCCGGATTATGACGGGTATCTACACCTTCATTACGGAATACACGGCCGATTTCAAATACACGCTCCAAACCGCCGACGATCAATCGTTTCAAATACAATTCCAGAGAAATACGAAGTTTTACGTCTTCGTCGAGTGCATTGTAATGTGTCTCAAATGGGCGGGCTGCTGCTCCACCGGCATTGGCTACAAGCATCGGAGTCTCCACTTCCATGAAATCTCTGTCTGCAAGGAAGTTACGGATCTCGCGAAGAATCTTGGAACGTTTGATAAATGTCTCTTTTACGTCCTGATTCATGATCAGATCCACATAACGCTGACGATAACGGATGTCCGTGTCCGTCAAACCGTGAAATTTTTCCGGAAGGATCTGAAGACTCTTTGACAAAAGAACTACATCTGTCGCATGAATGGAGATTTCTCCGGTCTTTGTCTTAAACACTTCACCTGTGACCGAAAGAAGATCACCGACATCATACTTTTTGAAATCTTTGTAAGAATCTTCTCCGATATTGTCACGCGCTACATATGCCTGAATGCTTCCTTTCAGGTCCTGCACGTTACAGAAAGAAGCTTTTCCCATCACACGTTTGAACATCATACGTCCGGCGATAGTTACTGTCTTTCCTTCCATTTCGTCATAATTATCTTTAATATCCATTGAGTGGTGTGTTACATCACACTTTGTGATCTCAAACGGATTCTTTCCTGCTTCGATCAAATTTGCCAGTTTTTCTCTTCTGACCTTTAACAACTGATTTATATCTTCTGCCACTTCTCTATCCTCCAATTAGTTCTTCGTAATCTCAAGAATTTTATATTTCAATAAGCCGGCTGGGGTCTCAACCATAACAGTATGTCCCTTTTTCGCACCGATCAATGCTTTTCCAACCGGTGACTCGTTGGAGATTTTTCCTTTCAGACTGTTTGCCTCTGTCGAACCAACCAGTTTGTACTCCATCTCTTCATCATATTCCAAATCTTTGATCTTTACGGTACATCCAATGCTGATTACGCTGGAATCAATGTCATCATCGGTAACCAGTTCCGCATTTTTCAAAATTTTATCTATCTCTTCGATTCGAAGTTCGATATCTCTCTGCTCTTCTTTTGCTGCATCATACTCGGCGTTCTCGGAAAGGTCTCCCTGTTCTCTCGCCTCTTTGATCTTCTGTGCAACTTCTTTACGACGATTTACTTTCAAATCCTGTAATTCTGACTCCAGTGCTTTCAATCCTTCTTCTGTCAGAATATTCTTTTTTACTTCAGCCATGACTTCCTCCATTCTTTGCTCCCTGCCGGAGCATCTTACCTGTGCCGCGTGCCACACACAACGGCACGATCTCTCATCGTTTCATTATAACGTACGAAAGTGGGATTGTCAATCGACAACCCCACTTTTTCGTTAAGTATTGATAATTTTATTCGGTTGCGTCTTCTTTTCCATCGTCCGGAATCGTTACGTTGTCTCCATCCGTAGCACTGTTTGAATCGTTAAACAGATTGTTTGGATTCTTTGTCACACCATCTTCCGTATACAGATCGTTAGTGCCATCCGCATACTTCGTAAGGAATCTCTTATAACACAAACCTTTTACCGTATTGTCACGAAGAGCCGCTCGGTTTTCTTCACTCAACACACTATAGGTATCGACATATCCGGCTGCAATCGCACCATCTGTTGCCGGCTGCGTCTTCTCATAAATGACAACTGCATAATTTTTCTTCATTCCCGCTTTTTCAAACGTATTTTTCGTAATCGTAGGATTTACAGCACCTTTCACAAGAATACAGGTATAGTTGTATCCTTTGTTGTCTTCCAATCCTTGAATACCTAAAAATTCATTGTTATTAATGACTGCATTCCGCCAGTTAAGCATTCGAATACCGGCATTGTAAGTCTGACTTACTTTACAGTTCTGAATCGTGATATTTTCATGATACACCTGTGTATTTACATCATTCATAGCTACGGAATACGTATGGCTTCCTACAGCTACACCTATATTTGTAAACATACAGTTATTGATCATAACCGTATCACATGCGGTGCGGTCATGATTGGACCACTCATAATTAAATCCATTGTTGTTAGAGTCTGTCGTGTCAACGTTAATTGCCTCTTTATGACTCTTATTATTATAAATCTTAAAGTCCGTAAAGGAACAATTTTCAACTGTGACATTTTTTGACGAATTTAGTTCGATAAAATGCGAACCATTTTCGTTCGTAAATGCAATATTGCGGATGTTGATATTCTGAGCATGTCCCATAACAACTGCCATAGCGTTCAGCGTATAGGCACAATCAAAGATTGTGCTTCCATTTCCCTGCAGCGTTACATTCTGGGAACCGTTGTATCCGCCTACTGAATTTTTCACGCCTTCTTTGGAAGGTGGCACCAGTTCAAACATCGTTTTGTTCGTTGCCAGGTTGGTATTTATCGCTTTTACTTTCTGAATCTTTACGCCATCTTCAAAGTTTACCGTTACATTGGATGGAATGCAGACAGAATGGCTCAATGTATACGTTCCGGCTGCTACCGTGATCGTACCACCGCCGGTATACTCTAACTGCTCCATATACGAGCGGAATACATAATATGTCTTAGCCTGTCCGCTGTTTGCCGTATATCCGGATGCCGTCTCGTAATGTCCACGATATGGTGTCGTCTCCGGTGTAATGCGGAAATCTTTATCATTTTTGTCTTTAAAATACAACAATCTTGTCTCTGAGTCATGCTTCTGAATGACATAGTAAACCACGGCATCCGTTACCGTATTATTTTCCATCGAAGAAATCTTTGCTTCCGAGATGGAATTGTCAATTTTCGAAGCTCTTCCAAAATAAATCGGTGTGCGGCACTTATCAATCTTGTTTTTGGAAATTTCCGGCTCAGTCATGCTGTACAACTGGAACGCAAATGCGGTCCCTTTACTGGCATCACTGCGATAAATCGTATTTCCGGTAATTGCTGCACCCGTCCACATTTTTCCGGTCACAGCACTAACCGTCATATTTTTGAATTTATTATTTTGAATGGAAACGCCCTCCGAATAGACCTGCTTTTTGTATTTGGTCGTACGGATACCATTTTCAAGATTTGTAAAAGTATTTCCGGTTACCTTTACCGTCTTACAAGGAGTTCTGCCATACGCATTGATCAGTACCGCTGCCTGATAACTTCCTCCGGTATAAGCGGCATTACCCTGGAATGTACAATTTGTCACTTTCACCGTACGGCTTCCGGCGATATTAATGTATGTTCCCGCATTTTTATTGCGGAATTTCAAATTCGATATCGAAACATTGTAATTATGTCCCATATCGATTGCAACTGCATTCTTTACTTTGCCAAGGTCGATCGTAGCCTTTTTATTACTTGTGATCACAACTTTTTTCGTACCTTTGTAATCTTTGGCTTTCGCACTTGTCAGTTTGAACATCACTTTTCCGGCCTTCAATGACTTGCTTCCTGTCTTGTCCGTCTTTTTCAGCACAACACCATTTTTTAACTGAATGGTTACATTGCTTGGCACCGTCAATGTCGAACATATTTTGTAAGTTCCTTTTTTCAAAACAAGGGTACCACCACCCTGCTTTTTCAATTTTTCAAGATACGATTTAATCGTAAAGTAGTTTTTGGATTTGGCATTGTATCCCTTGTTCCTTATGTATGCACTGGTGCATGGTTTCGTCGTTTTGCTGATGGTATATTTCTTCGCCGCCTGTGCCGCATCTGCATTGACAAACTGACATGCTGCCGCGCACGCAATTACCGCACCAGCGATAACAATTTTTCGTTTCATAGAGTTCTCACCTTTCTTTAAATCTTCTACTATTTTTATGTTACTCTCAAAATATGTCATTTTCTTTTTATTCATAAAAATATTTTAAAGTTTTATCGGTCAGCTGTAAATCTTTGGTATACCGCACTGCTGCCTTAAATACGGCACCATAAATTACATTGGTACGCAGCAGATCTTCCCAGTTTTTATCGGTAATCTGGCATTCACTGATCGGATATCCGGCTTTTCGCTCCAATTCATACTGAATCTGCTGCCGTATCGTAACCGGCACATACACATTGGCGAAAGCATTTCTTGTGACAGTTGCATCAATAACTCCCCCCATAAAAATAGAGAAATTTTTCGCCCCATTTTGAATACCGATATCTCGGAATGAGTTGTCTGCGATTAACACATTTTTCCAATTCAGAGCCCGGATCGCACAGTTTGTCGAGCCGAAGAATACGTTATTGGTAATGCGAATGTTCGTATGGTAACACTGCTGTCCTTGATTGGCAACATATGTATGTGACCCGATGGCTGTCCCAAGATCTGTAAATTTACAGTTTGTAATTTCGATATTTTGGCACACCGTTTTATCATGCTTTGACCACACATGATTAAACCCATTAACCGCATAATCCGTTCCGTCAATATTGATGGCCTCTTTGTATGTATCGCCTTTATAATCGCGGAATTTCCAAAAATTACAATTTCTTACAATGACATTCTGTGATGAATTGAGTTCAATATAATGCGAGCCATATTGATTATGAAATGTCAGATTTTCTATGACAATATTCCGGCAGTGCCCCATATCCATACCGCGCCCCGGCAGTTTGTTATTGCAGTCGATCACGACATTTCCGATGCCTGTCATTGTCACATCATGCGTTCCGCCGTAACCGCTTACCGACTCTTTTTTCTTTTCCTTGGAAGGCGGCACAAAGATAAAGATAACTTTATGGTTATCGAGTTCTGTCTGGTAAATAGCTTTGGTCTTTTTGATCACAACACCGTCCTCAAACACAATTTTTACATTTGACGGAATGCACACCGCATTACTGATATAATATGTTCCTTTTTTCAAAGTCAATGTTCCGCCGCCGCAATATTCCAACTGTTCCATATAAGAACGCAGTTGATAATACCCTTTCGTATTTCCACGGTAGGTGTCTTCATCGGTATACCGCTCACGATAAGGACGCGTCTCCGGCCGCAGATACAGATTATTATCCGACTTATCCCGGTAATAAAACAGCCGCTTTTGTTTCTTTCCATCGTTGGAAAATGTCACATAATAATGCGTTACTTTTTTCACCGTATTCTTTTTCATCTGTGCGATGCGCTTTGCGGTGATACTGTTTTTTGTAATGACCGTCCGCTTAATAATGCGCCTCCCGGCTCTCTTTTTTACTGTCTTTTTGGAAATGGTAAACCGAATTGGCTGCCCCAGTTTGGTAAATGTATTGCTGCTTACAATCGGGCGGTAACAGCCTTCAAAGGAAACGCCATAATCTCCACCGGTAAACGAACAATCTGTAATCCGCATATTCCGGCTTCGGATGCCCTTAACTGCACTTCCTTTCTGCATTTTCGTAAAATGGATCCAACGTACATGGACTTCTTTCGAATCTTTTGTCACAAATGCCGTTCTGCCTTTTAACATCGAACCGTCAATCACTGTTTTCTTCCGGCCTCGTATAGTAACATTGGAGGGAATCATTATGCTCTTTTTCAAACGGTATGTCCGATTTCCCAGCCATATGATTCCACCGGTTTTTTCCAATTTCTTTGTTGCCTGCTCCAAGGCACTGACACTATTTGCCTGCACACTTCTCCGCTTTGCCTGTGCCTGCACCGGCAGCAACAATAACATCAATACTCCCAGACCTGCTATGATCCCTAAGGGAACACATCGTCTTCTCACTTCATTTACTCCTTCTAGCTCCGGCTGTGGATTGTAAATGTCTCTCCACTGTCGTACAATTCTCCACCAAAACGAACGTATACTTCATACGTATCGTCTGACAGATTGTATAACGGAATTGACACATAATACTCCATTTCGGCGGCAAGATCCTGCTCTCTCGGCGGATTACGGAAATCTTTTTGATACGTATTCCGCTTGCCCTTTACGACAACCTGCTCGATCAAATGATCTCTGGATTTTATCTGGAGATTCTGATCTTCTATACGAAGTCGGATTCTCTCCTGCTTGCATTGTATCGGTGCCTCCGATGTCTTTTTCTCGGGACGGCTGACCGGTTCTTCCCATCGTTCAAATGGCTGCAGCCAGCCAACACAAGGCTCTTCATACAGATCCATCGCCTTCGACAGATCCTGCATATTCATCCGCAGTTCATATGCTCGGAAGAAATAATATCGCAGAGAATATTCATTCAATACACAGCCGGTGTCATAATCAAATTCATATATATAGCCACCACGGTTGTCATAGTTCTCCGGATATGCCAAAAATCCGCCCATATAAAATAGCCGTCTCTTCTCAGCACACAAGATTCCATTGGATGTAATCTTTGACTTAATCCCGCCAAAACGTTTTTCAATCCACGCTTTTTTCTTTTTTTCATCTATCGTATATATTGTAACATAAGATTGCTCATCGTTGTCAAAAAACTTATTTTTTCTTCGCACATGCCAATGATTGTCAAAGATCATAATATGGATCGTGTCTTCTCTTCCATCCAGGTTTTCCCGGATCAATTTGGCTGAATGCTGCTGAAAATGCCATGGCATGTTTTCCGGCGTCGAGAGAAGTTTTTTCGAAAAAGGACGTTCTTTCCACATATTTTTCTCACCCAATATCCATTTAAGCTTGTCCTTTTTCCAATCAATGCAGCCAATCGTATGAATATTTCTCGCCGAAAAATAAACCTGCTTTTTACTGCTGTCATAATCCAGGGAATTGATATGCACCCAATTGGTCCGATCCCGGTACGCGGTGCCAAAAATCTCCCGCATATCCAACACTTTCTCTATTTTCCCGGTTTCGCGGTTCACTTCTGCGATGCAATCCTCAACATGTCCACACTGGGAATTACTGGCAACGAGCAGGTTGCCGCCCGGAGTCATTTCACACACATCGTGGTGTATGCCATTGGGAACATAATACGTCCGGTACACTCTTCCCAAATAATCCATCTCATACATCTGCGTCGAATGCGGAATCAACTGTGTAGGAAGAAGGGTCTGCCGCTCCATCACAATAAAACGGTCATTTGCTACCGGAAAAAATCCATAGCCACGCGGTCGGAACCGCATCATATAGCGAATGTCTCCCTGTTCATCAAAGGCAGCCGGATATGGCATACTTTTTCCTACTGCTAAAATTAGTTTCATCGCAGATTTCTCTGTCTTTTTCTTTACCTGCACCAGATCATTCATAGAGTCCGGTAACTTGTCTGTTAGTATCATAAGTTTCTTTTCCGCAATGACTGTTCCGTTTTTGTCAATCATTTCCAGCTTTACTTCATTGTCCATCTCCGGATACAATCCATATACCGGCACTCTGTGCCAATTTTCAAGTGTAACAATCTTCTCGCAGATATCTGCCTCTTTTGTCTTTCCTTTTACCATAAACTGTACTGCACAAGGTTCCTCCGTCCAAAACATCACATACGCACAAAGCGGAGTCCTTCCATACGGATTCAAAATCACACATGGCTCCTCAAACAAATATTTATTTTCTTTTAACTGCTTTGTCAATTCCTGATCTCGTTCGCGGCTCTCTACCGCTAAACCTTTCTCGTATGCGATATCGCTTTCTACCTCAATTTTTCTCTTTATGACAGACTGATACCTCTGATAGGAGTCTTTTTCCTTTTCATACCCCTGATCGAATTTAGCACGATACCCCTTCTCGTACATAGAAGGTTTTCTATAGTTATTCCATTTTTTTTTCAGTTTTTCTTTACCCGGAAAATCCATCTCATCCTCCTGCTCACATCTATTTTTCTATAATTTACCATACCTTTTTTTCAAAATTATGGCAAGCTTACTATTTTTGAGGAGGGGACTTTGTTGACGCCAGTCAACAACTCTAATGTCCCCGACGACTTGCCGCTGAGCGTATGCGAAGGGGCGCTTCCTTGTTGGGAAAGGGGACTTTGTTGACGCCAGTCAACAACTCTAATGTCCCCTCTCCGGCATGACCAAGCCCTCCCCCCTAACAACAAGCCGCAAAAAAAGCCTGCCACACACTGTATGACAAGCTTATTTCTTATTTTTCTGCTTTTTTCGGATATTTGTTCAAGATCAAATCCATCATCTTTTCATTTGGCTCAAATTCAAGAACAAGTTTTTCCTCTTTTCCCTCCGAGCGAATCACAACACCATATGTTTTTGCATCCGGCTGTAGGGAATAAAACTTCTTCGTCTGCAAGTGACGATATCCTGCCATCCGCTCTGAATCCATCGGTGCGATCACATCGGCATTATCAAGATCAATCCGAAGAACCGTCTTCCTTTTATCTTCGCCTTGAATCATATCGAAATCAATCTGACCGTCACAATAAACATATTCCCACGTTACATGAAATCTCGGCCAGAACCACACCATGGCAAATACGGCTACTACGTCTAACAAAAACAGAAGACGGAATCGAAAGCCTATAATAAAGAGAAGTATTACACCAATGATCATCATAACCTTCAATGCAATATCTTTTCCGGTTGTTTTTTGTTTCACACTATATTCTGCGTATGCCTGCTCCATTTTGTCCTCCTGTTTTCGTTCTATAATCTACGCGCCACGCTTCGCGTGCCCGCGCTGACGCGCTCCTGCGCGTATCTCATCTTCTTAGCTCTACGCGCCACGCTCCGCGTGCCCGCGCTGACGCACTCCTGCGCGTATCGCTAAACCATCCGTTCAAATCAAATGCCCACCTTTCGGTGGGCGCTTGATTTGCTTGCGGATGGTTTACATCATGCCCATGCCTGGGGCACCACCTGCCGGCATAGCCGGTGTATCTTCTTTAATATTAGCAACTACAGACTCTGTTGTCAAGAGGGTAGATGCTACACTGGTTGCATTCTGCAATGCACTTCTTGTAACCTTAGCAGGATCAAGAATTCCATTGTCAACCATGTTTACATATTGCTCTGTATATGCATTGAAACCGAATCCCGGTTTTCCTTCTTTTACTTTATCAATGATAACAGATCCTTCCAGGCCTGCATTTTCAGCGATACGACGAAGTGGAGCTTCGAGCGCTTTCAGGATGATATTGGCACCTGTCTTCTCGTCGCCTTCCAGCTCTGCTGCCATCTTAGCAACTTCTTTGGATGCGTGGATGTAAGCAGAACCACCACCTGCGATAATTCCTTCTTCTACGGCTGCTCTTGTCGCTGCCAAAGCATCTTCCATCCGAAGTTTTGCTTCCTGCATCTCGGTCTCTGTTGCGGCACCAACACGAACAACGGCAACACCGCCTGCCAGTTTGGCAAGTCTTTCCTGAAGTTTTTCTTTATCAAATTCAGAAGTTGTCTCTTCGATCTGGGTACGGATCTGGGATACACGAGCTTCAATCTCTGCTTTGTCGCCCTCGCCATCTACGATGATCGTATTTTCTTTCTGAACTTTAACGGATTTTGCACGTCCTAACTGATCCATTGTTGTGTCTTTCAGATCAAGACCAAGTTCTTCGGTAATTACCTGACCGCCGGTAAGAATTGCGATATCTTTAAGCATTTCTTTTCTGCGGTCGCCATAACCAGGAGCTTTTACAGCTACTACCTGGAATGTACCACGCAATTTATTCAATACCAATGTGCTGAGTGCTTCACCCTCTACATCTTCTGCGATAATGAGAAGTTTTGCACTGGACTGTACAATCTGCTCCAACAGTGGAAGGATTTCCTGAATATTGGAAATCTTCTTGTCTGTGATCAAAATGTATGGATTTTCAAGATTTGCTTCCATCTTATCCATATCTGTTGCCATATATGCTGACAAATAACCACGGTCAAACTGCATACCTTCAACAAGGTCAAGTTCTGTCTTCATGGTCTTGGACTCTTCAATTGTGATAACTCCGTCATTGGAAACTTTTTCCATTGCGTCAGCTACCATTTCACCGACCTGCTCGTCACCGGCGGAAATTGCTGCAACCTTAGCGATCTGCTCTTTTCCGGAAAGAGTCTCGCTCATGGATTTGATTGCCTCTACTGCGCAGTCTGTCGCTTTCTTCATACCTTTACGAAGAACGATTGGATTTGCGCCGGCTGCAAGGTTTTTCATACCTTCATTGATCATTGCCTGAGCAAGAACCGTAGCGGTTGTTGTACCATCTCCTGCTACATCATTTGTCTTGGTAGCAACTTCTTTTACAAGCTGAGCTCCCATGTTTTCGAAAGCATCTTCCAGCTCGATCTCTTTTGCAATTGTTACACCATCGTTTGTGATAAGTGGCGCGCCAAAAGATTTATCCAATACAACATTACGTCCTTTTGGTCCCAGTGTAACACGTACGGTATCTGCTAATTTATTTACACCTGTTTCCAGTGCTTTTCTGGCATCTACGCCAAACTTAATTTCTTTTGCCATTATAAAGACCTCCAATTAAAATATTTTAAACTTCTTTTATTCTTCCACAATAGCTGCGATATCGCTCTGGCGAACGATCACATACTCTTTCTCTTCCAATTTTACATCGGTTCCCGCATATTTTGAATAAATTACTTTATCGCCGACTTTTACTTCCATTTTTACTTCTTTCCCATCTACAAGACCACCCGGTCCAACAGCTACTACTTCTGCCTGCTGTGGTTTTTCCTGTGCCTGGCCCGGAAGAACGATACCGGATTTTGTAGTTTCTTCTGCTTCTAACTGTTGTAAAACAACTCTGTCACCTAAAGGTACTAATTTCATTTCTATTTCCTCCAATCATGATCTTTTCGCTTTGCTTGTTAGCACTCTCTTTCGCCGAGTGCTAACGATTGATTTAATAATAGTCATTTCTCTTGTTTTTTGCAAGTCGTACGCTTATGAATTTCCCTTCTATTTTATGGTTTTTCGCATTATATCTCTTTTATCCTCTTTTTTTCTAACTTTTTTGCTTTCTTTTTTCGTTTATGCTATACTATTTGCAAAAGAACACCCGGAGGTACCTATGAAAGAACAATTATACACGATTCCCGTAAATGACATCTTTGATAAACCTTGTGAATGTCCTGTGTGCGCGATGAAATTGAAACTGGAAAACGATGCTGTCGCCTTTGCGATGGGGCCCAGTTATATGGAAGATGATATTCGGCTTACCACAGACAAAATCGGCTTCTGCACCCGCCATATGCAGATGATGTACGATTTTGAAAACCGGCTTGGACTTGCTCTCATCATGGATACTCACATGAAGAATATGATAAAAGAGATTGAATTATTACAAAAAAAGGGAAGAAAAAGCGCCGGTGGATTATTTTCCAAAAAAGAAGAAACGTCCCTCTTTTCCTTTACCGACAAGATCAGTCATTCGTGCTATATCTGTGATCGGATCAAGGGCGTATATGAGCGGTACATTGCAACCATTTTCTACTTATATGAAGAAGATTCTGCCTTTGTGACAAAATTCAAAAAATCAAAAGGATTCTGCTTAGAACACTACGGAATGCTTTTTGAAGAAGCGCCAAAATATCTCCACGGGAATGTACTGGAAGATTTCACCAGTGACTTAAACCGCGTATTTTTAGAAAATTATAAACGAATGGAAGAAGAACTGGCATGGTTTATCGACAAATTTGACTACCGCAATACCGATGCTCCGTGGAAAACGTCAAAAGATGCCGTTCCCCGTGCTATGACAAAGGTAAACGGCATCCTCTCAATGGATGAGTAAATTCACAATAACACCCCAAAACACACCGGCAACCCATACAATTCCAAGGATGGAAAGATTTTCTTTCCATCTTTTGTTTGTACGGAATAAAACCAAAAGTCCAACCCCCGCGCCGACAAGCAGTCCTGAGATCATCGAACCAAAATCGAGAATTCCTCCCAGATACATCTGAGTGATAAGAACCGATGCCGCACAGTTCGGAATCAATCCGACAATTGCCGCAAATACCGGTCCGAACATCGCATGGCTCGATAAAAATTCAGAAATCCGCTCTTCGCCTCCTATTTCAATCAAAAAGTTCAAAACAAGAGAACACAGGAAAATGAACAATAATATTTTAAATGTGTGTATAAAAGCAGATTTTCCAATGCTTTTTTCGCAATGGCAGTGTTCGCTTTCACACATCGTATGAAAATCTTTATATTGAATGGCATTTGGTCGAAAACGCATGACAAAATCTACGATAAACCCGGTAAATACTGCTGTCACAAGTTTAATTCCGAGGACTTTCAAAATGATCCTCCCGTTTACCGCTTCCGATAAAAAGATTGGAAGCATCTCATCCGAGGTCGATAAAAACACTGCCACCAGCGTTCCCATCGTAATGATTCCACCGGAGTACAGATTTGAAGCGGCTACCGAAAATCCACATTGTGGAAAAATTCCTGCGACACCGCCTGCGATAGGTCCCAGCCTGCCGGCTTTCCGAATCCACGCCCTCGTCTTTGTGCTGGTCTTATGCTCCAGATACTCCATGAGCAGATAGGTCAGCAGCAAAAAAGGGAATAGTTTAATGCTGTCAATCAACGCATCCATTAAAATATCAAGCCATAATTCCATCGATCATACTCTCCATTCTGCCAGCATCTGCTGTCTACTCTTCCTGCTGCAGCATTTCTTTCAATGCCAGCGCTTTATCTTTAATACGGCGGTTTGCATCTTTGGCCACAAGCACTTTGGATATCCAGCGTTTTGCCTCTTCTTTGTTTCCGATCCTGCGTGCCAGTTCTGCCACCATATACATCACAGTGTATTCGTCCATACCGCACATTGGGAAATCTTCTTTGGAAAATGCTGCCACAAATCCTTCGTGTGCATTTTTCAAAAATTCTTTCTCTTCAGCCAGAAGCGCTACTGCCTCTTCTTTCTTATAATCACCTTTCATCAGTTCTTCGCGTTTTCCGCGGAACAGCCAGGCAATCTTAAGACAGGTATAGGCTCTCTCACTCGTTTTTCCATGTTTTACGATTGTATTAAGAAGCGCCATCTTATGACGGGTAATTGCCTCATCATAGGTATACACTTTCTCGCCTTCCGGTACATAATGATACGTAGCGGAAATTTTCTCGCGGATCATCTTCGCCTGGGAAGACATCACAAAATTAAAATAACGGTTCAATGATGCATATCCGCATTTTGGGCAGAGGATCGCATCGTATTTCAATGGATCAATCCCCTGATATTTCGGGCGAAGATCCGTGTCTGCAGACACTAATTTTGCCTTTCCGGTACGAACCATCTTACTCTTAAATTCATGGTCACAGACCGGACAGGTATAGGTTTTATCAAACAAAAGATCTTCTTCCTGAATCTCCTTTACCTGTGCTTTTTTGACACCTGCACTTTGATTTTCTTTCTTTTCTTTTTCATAAACATCAACGTTATCCTTGATGTTCAACCCAAGACTTTCCAGTCCTGCGAACAAATTACCCATAACTGCCTCCATTCTCTCCGGATTATTTTCCCGGGCGATAAGAACTCTTCATTGACACAATGCGATTAAATACCTGATGTCCTTCGGTCGTATCTTTCGTATCTACACAAAAATATCCGGTTCTCATAAACTGAAAACGGTCTCCCGGTTTTGCCTCCGCAAGTGCCGGCTCCACATAACAATTCTCTAATACTTTCAAAGAGTCCGGGTTAATGTTGACAGAACCGTCTTCATTGTAAACCCCTTTCTCTTCATCTACAAGGTTTTCATACAAACGCACTTCCGCTGTCGCTGCCGTCGGTGCAGCTACCCAGTGGATCGTTCCTTTTACTTTTCTTCCGGTAAATCCGGAACCACTCTTTGTCTCCGGATCGTACGTACAATGAATCTCCGTTACCTTTCCGTTTTCATCGGTTACATAATCCTGGCATGTTACAAAATAAGCACTCATCAGACGTACTTCATTTCCAGGGAACAAACGGAAATATTTACGAGGAGGCTCGATCATAAAGTCGTCTCTCTCGATGTAAAGTTCTCTGGCAAATGGCACTTTTCTTGTACCCATCTCCGGATTTTCCTGATTGTTTGGTACATCCAGATATTCTACCTGGCCTTCCGGATAATTGGTGATCACCAATTTGATCGGATCCAAGATCGCCATCATACGAGGCTGCGTCATCTTCAGATCTTCACGGATACAATATTCAAGCATCGCATAATCTACAGAACTATTGCTCTTTGATACACCGGCAAGTTCCATAAACTTACGGATGGATGAAGCCGTAAATCCACGACGGCGAAGTGCTGTGATGGAGACAAGACGCGGATCATCCCATCCGTCTACCACGCCATCTTCTACCAGTTTCTTAATATATCGTTTTCCGGTAATTACATTGGTCAAATACATCTTTGCAAATTCGATCTGCCGAGGAGGTACTTCAAATTCACACTCACGTACAACCCAGTCATACAATGGGCGGTGGTCCTCAAATTCCAGTGTACAGATGGAATGACTGATTCCTTCTACCGCATCCTCGATCGGATGCGCAAAGTCGTACATCGGATAAATGCACCATTTGTCGCCCGTATTATGGTGCATAATGTGTGCCACACGATACAGGATTGGATCACGCATATTGATATTTGGCGAACTCATATCAATTTTCGCACGGAGAACTTTTTCGCCATCTTTAAATTCTCCATTTTTCATTTTGGTAAATAATTCCAGATTTTCTTCTACGGAACGGTCACGGTATGGACTGTTTTTACCCGGCTCTGTCAATGTTCCACGGTACTCGCGGATCTCATCGGGTGTAAGGTCACATACATAAGCTTTGCCTTTTTTGATCAATTTGACCGCACATTCATACATCTGATCAAAATAATTGGACGCAAAATATACCGGCGGTTTTTCTCCACCGCAGATCCAAACAACATCTTCCAAAATAGAATTTACAAATTCTTCCTTTTCTTTTGTCGGGTTTGTATCATCAAAACGAAGATTAAATGTTCCATTATATTTTTTTGCCAGTCCCTGGTTGAGCAAGATCGACTTTGCATGTCCAATATGCAGGTAGCCGTTTGGCTCGGGCGGGAAACGTGTCATAATATTTTTATAGACACCTTCAGCAAGATCTTTTTCAATTTCCTGTTCGATAAAGTTTTTCGAAATAACTTCTTCTTTTTCTTCCTCTCTCTTCTCTGTTGCCATTGAATTGAAGCCTCCTTAACACACGTATATTGTATATGATACCACATAGTTTTCGAAAAAGAAAGACAAAAATTTTATCATTGTCTCAAAATAACAGCAGATCATCTAACATTTGCGCGGATTGAAATTTTTTGTCAATGTGTTTTTCAAAATAATCCTTCACAACCAGATTTAATTCCTGCATCACATGCTCTGAGACAGAAAATGTATACAATGTTTTCACAGGGGATGCCACGATACGCTGTAATATGTACGTCGTCGAGCCACTGATGTGATATGCGCCGCGTCCGTTGTACGGTTCTTTTTCATAACATGCTTCGCACAAAATGCCGGCTTTCTGTGGATGGAAATAAAACAGTTCGTCTTTTCTTCCGCACGCAATGCACGCAAATAAACGGGGAGCTTCCCCGTTTAAAGCGATCAATTTAAACTCGTAAATCCGTCTTACCAGTTCCCGGGAAAGGGAAGGCACCTTTAAAGCGCGGAGAGACTGGTATAACAATTTCAATATCTCCCGGGTATCCATATTTTCCATTGTCACATATTCTGCCACTTCACAGAAATACATGCCCATGTAAATATCTTCCACTTCTTCCCGGATGTCCGAAAAATAATTTTTCACGTTTACCGAAGAAATCGTATAGGAATCTCTTCCCCGGTAAAGTTCAAATTCACCAAACGTAAATGGTTCACTCGCCGCGATCAGGGAACTTTTTGGTCGTCTTGCCCCTCGGGCAAACGCAGAAATCTTTCCACGTTCCCGCGTTAAGATCACAACCCGCTTATCGTATTCCCCCACGGGAATCCCCGAAAGCACCATTCCTGTCACTTTTTCCTGCATCCTGCATCTTCTCCATCTCATCCGAATACCGGCTGCCGCCAAATGCACTTTGGGACCGCGCCGTATGTTCCGATGAATTTACATAATTCAGATAATCCGAAATCTTTCCGGATTGATAAAATTCATTCCAAAACTTATTGTTCATAATGGCTTCCTCCGTCGTTTTTGATATTACTATCTTCTCCACATCAGAAACCATCTATACGAGGGATTTTATTCCATCTGTAACGATTGCGGAAAACCCGAACCGTTATTCTTTCTTATCATAGCCGAAATTCTTCAAAAGGAAATCGCTGTCACGCCAGTCTTTCTTTACTTTGACCCACAGTTTCAGGTTGACCTTTTTCTGAAGCATTTCTTCAATCTCACGCCGCGCCTGTGTACCGATCTTTTTCAGCATCTGACCCTGCTTTCCGATAATGATTCCTTTGTGGGAATCGCGTTCGCAGATGATCGTTGCGTCGATATCGTACATATTTTTATTGTTATGGCGAAGTTTCATCTGGTCTACCGCCACCGCAATGCCATGCGGAATCTCATCTGCCAGCAGGCGAAGTGCTTTTTCACGGATCAGCTCTGCTACGATCTGACGCACCGGCTGATCGGTCACCGTATCGTCGTCGTAAAACGCCGGTCCCTCTTCCAGATAGCGGAACATCACGTCGACGAGATGATCCACGCTTTCTCCGGTCCACGCAGAAACCGGAACGATCTCATCAAACTCCATAATCTGCTGATAGGCATCAATACAGGCAAGAAGTTCTTCTTTTTTCACTGTATCAATCTTATTCATAACCAGAATAACCGGAATATGAGCTTTTTTCAACTGCTCCGCGATGTGGCGTTCCCCTTTTCCGATAAACGTCGTCGCTTCCACCAGCCACAGGATCATATCCACTTCATCAAACGTACGCTCTGCCACGGTAACCATATACTCGCCAAGTTTATTCTTCGCCTTGTGGATTCCCGGTGTGTCCAGAAAGACAATCTGTCCTCTCTCATCATGATACACCGTCTGAATCCGGTTTCTCGTCGTCTGTGGCTTATTGCTCGTAATCGCGATCTTCTGTCCGATAATGCGGTTCATCAACGTAGACTTCCCGACATTGGGTCTTCCTACCAGCGACACAAATCCCGATTTAAACGGCTCTTTCGTTTTGTTCTCCTCCATCTGCTGCTCCTTTCCTTCATTTATAACGTATCGATGCAGCCAAACAATTCTGCATTTTCTTTTACTTTTTCTTCATTTCCAAGAACGCAGATTCTGCCATCTGCCAATATGGCATCCACCATATCGGCTGCACGACGAATATCTTCTACAGATGTAGAAAGTATCTCATCTCTTTCTTTTTGGACATCTTCCACTTTCATTTCCGAAAAATAAGCTCCCATGGAACGGCTTCCCTTGGTTTTCGGTGTCAATGGTGTATCTACCGCACTGATCGTACCGATGATAGATTTTGTCATCTCACGCTCTTCGGCCTCGTAAGACCGCAGATATTCTGCCACCTTTTTGTATGTTTCATTTGTCTCAGCCAGTTTCGGATCGCGGTAAGATACGAAATATCCATCTCCCGAACTTGGGAATCCACACATAACACCATATGCACCGCCTTTCACACGGACTTCATTCCAAAGGAATCCGTAACTGAGCATGGCACGTACGACACGGTAAGAACCATGGTATGGAACACCGCGTTCTACAAAATTTCCACTTCGCGCCACATACTGTACCTGTCCTGCCGTCTTGAATCCCTCATTCTGGTGCATATCATCAAAAGAGATCTGTGGCTGTATAGTTCCATCTTCTTCCGGTTTCTCCGGCATCTTTTCAGCAAATTTCACGAACGCTTTTTCAAATCCGTCATACGCATCCTTCGCACAGGTAATTCCTGCCATCATCTTATCCTTTGTAAAGATTTCCTGCACAAGCATTTTCAAGATGGCGATCGTATTCTCTTTGTATTCGTCAAAATGATCATTTAACTGCTTTAAGAAGCGGTAGTAGGATATTCCATTCATCGCCTCATCGTATTTTCCCATCCGGGAGCCATACGAAAGTGCACGGTTGACCGCCGTACTATGTCCGGCAGAAATCAGTCGCATATACAATGCCGATGCATTCTCACTTACGATTTCTTTCAAACGTTTTTCATCCTCCAAATGTGACGTTTTCAATGCCTCATCCAGCAGTTCAAATACTTTTTCTGTCTTTTCCTCAAACACTTTGGCACGGAAGATCATGAACGCTTTATATTCCTTTGGCTGTTTGTATTTCCGGGACAGCAGGGTATCAAACGTAAAATCTCCTGCATTTTGCAAAATCTCGTTGGAAAATGCCAATTTATCATGCGCATCCGTGTCCACGCAGCCGATCAGCGATGTCAAAAGGCTGATATACGGCGCATATTCTGCCAGAAGCGGTTTAATATCAAAGTATAGATCAATATAGTAAATTCCATTGGTAAAATAATCATGGTGAAGAACCTTGGTTCCCTTTATGTCTTTCTCAATATTGGAAAATGGAAGTGCTTTCTTTCCGATGTCTTCGCGGGACAATAACGGAATCTTTTCCAAATCTTCTTTTGGTGTCGGTTCTTCCTGATAGCGGGTCAGTTCTTCTGTCTCACGCACAAGATTTTCTTTTTCTTCCTGAGAAAGCGTGTCAAAATATTTCCGGCATTTTTCTGCCTCCGCACGATCCTGCTCCGCAGTAAGTCCAGTCTTTGGTGCTGCCGTCACGACGGAACGGTGTGTATTATCCAAAAGATACGTCTGAATCAGGGATTCAAAATATCCGTCTTCCATTTTCTCACGAAGACGCTTAAATGTATCATTCGCGCTGATGTGGATAAATGGTTTTTCGCTGTCATAAAGCCAGCTGTCAAACATCTGAAGACCATACATCAATCCCTTTGGATAGGAACCAAAATCTGCCTCACGGTAACGGAACTCAAGGGCATTCAGTCCCGCATTCAAAGAATCTTTATTGATTCCTTCTTTTACGAGTTTCTCCAGCTCTTCGCGGATAATTTTTACAAATTCTTCCTTTTTTGACACTTCCGTATTTTTTGCAATGATTGAGAAAAACGGCTGGCAGATGCTCTCTTCAAAGAAGCTGATGATCTCGCTTCCGATCCCTGCATCGACAAGTGCCTGTTTGACCGGCGCGCCCACGCCCTGAATCAGCACATAATTCAGCACCTGAAATGCGATATAAAGGTCGCGGTCGAGTGAGTTTCCGGTTACGGCATTGTAACTGATATAGGACTTATCTTTTTCCGATTCTCCTTCCGCAAGAGAATAAAAAGCATCCACTTCTGCCGGCTTATCAAATGCCTTCTGTGGCTTGATCTCGGAATCCACTTTCAGATACTCAAAATGAGACAGATATTTTTCATCTATCCATGTCAGTTTTTCTTCCATATCCATATCGCCGTAAAGATAGATGTAACTGTTTGACGGATGATAGTATTTACTGTGAAAGTCAAGGTAATCCCGATAGGTCAGATTCGGAATATCCACCGGATCTCCGCCGGATTCAAACCCATAACCGGTATCCGGATACAAGGACTGCTGGATCTTTCGCTCGATCAGCTGCTCCGGAGAGGAAAAGACTCCCTTCATCTCATTAAATACAACCCCGTTATAGGTCAAAGGTCCATCGACAGAATCCAGATGGTAGTGCCATCCTTCCTGTTTAAAGATCTTCTCTTCTTTGTAAATATTTGGATAAAACACCGCGTCCATATACACATGCATCAAATTCTGAAAATCCTTATCATTGCAGCTCGCCACCGGATAAACCGTCTTATCCGGATAGGTCATGGCATTCAAAAACGTGTTTAACGATCCCTTTGCCAGTTCAATAAACGGATCTTTTACCGGGAACTCTTTGGACCCGCAGAGTACCGTATGTTCCACAATGTGCGCTACACCTGTAGAATCCTTTGGTGGCGTACGGAATCCGATGGAAAATACCTTATTGTCGTCCGTCGTCTCAATGGCTGCCACTTTTGCTTTTGTTTTGTCATGTTCCAAAAGATATCCTGTCGCATTTAATTCTTTCAATTCCTGTTTCTGTAAGATTGTATAACCCTTTACCTGTTTCATATTGATTTACTGCCCTCATTTCTTCTTTCTTTTACGATTTACCGGCTGTTCCGGCTGATAACTGAAAATCTGGATCGCGGTCGGAGCCAGCGTAAAGGTGATACTCTGCTCCATACCATCCATTTTTTCCTTTTTACTGTTTTTTAAACGCGGATTGGTATGATTTTCACCACCATACACGATCGCATCGCTGTTTAAGATTTCTTTATATTTTCCGGCATATGGCACGCCTAACTTAAATTCGGAATAGCAAACCGGAGTAAAGTTGCATACAACGAGCAGTTTTTCGTCCTCTGCTTCGCGCATAAAGGCAATGACACTGTGATCGGCGTCTAACATGCTGACCCACTCAAATCCGTCCGGGATCTCATCCCAAGCATACATTGCCGGATGTGTCTTATAAAATTTCCAAAGATCCGCGACAAAATCCTGAAGCATCCGATGGGACGATTTTACCCGAATCACTTCACCGGTATCACTTGCCATCGCTTTTCCGTCTGCAAGCAGGTTCCAGTCAAGCCCCCTCGCTTCGCTCCATTCGCTGATCTGTCCGAAATCCTGTCCCATAAACAGTAACTTTTTGCCCGGATGTGCTGCCATATAACCAAAACTCTGACGCAGTCCGGCAAGTTTCTGTGCCGGTGTTCCCGGCATTTTCCGGTACATGGATCCCTTCATATGTACCACTTCATCGTGGGAAAATACAAGCATGAAATTTTCCGAATACTGGTAAACCATACTAAATGTGATCATACCATGACGGCCTTTTCGAAAAAGTGGATCCGTCTTAATGTATTCGAGATAGTCATTCATCCAGCCCATATTCCATTTGAAGTCAAATCCCAGACCGCCTTCTTCGATATTTCCGGTTACCATCGGCCACGCCGTCGATTCTTCTGCGATTGAAAGGCTTCCGTCTTTGCGGTCTTTGATCTTTTGATTTAATTTCTTTAAAAATTCGATGGCTTCAAGATTTTCATTGCCGCCGTATATATTGGCGATCCATTCTCCGTCCTGCTTGCCATAATCAAGATAAAGCATAGAGGCCACGGCATCAAGACGAAGTCCGTCTGCGTGATACTGTTCCAGCCAGAATAACGCATTGGCGATAAGGTAATTCGCCACCTGCGGACGGCCGTAATTGTAAATGAGCGTTCCCCAGTGTGGATGTTCGCCCTGCCGTTTATCGAGGTGTTCATACAGACAAGTGCCGTCAAAACGTCCCAGTCCATGTTCATCTTTGGGAAAATGTGCAGGAACCCAGTCTAAGATCACGCCAATGCCTGCCTGGTGCAGGGAATCGACAAAATACATAAAGTCTTCCGGTGTTCCATAACGTGAAGTCGGTGCATAATACCCGATAACCTGATACCCCCAGGAAGCATCCAGCGGATGTTCCATCACCGGCATAAGTTCCACGTGTGTATATCCCATTTTTTTACAATACTCTGCCGTTTTGTCAGCCAGTTCACGATAGGTATAAAAACCGCCGCCCATCGGTTTTTCAAAAGATCCAAGGTGCATCTCATAAATGACTATCGGCTCTTTTTTCCAATTGGTCTGTTTTCTCTTTTTCAGCCAGTCTGCATCCTGCCACTCGTATTCGTCAATACTCCAGACAATGCTTGCACTCGCCGGACGTTTCTCGGCATAAAAACCATACGGATCGGCCTTCATCACGGTTTTTCCATCGTATCCGTGAACTTCGTATTTGTAAATATCGCCATCGCCGACTTCCGGTACAAACAGCTCAAAGATACCGCTTTCGAGGCGGCGCATTGGATGAAGTCTGCCATCCCAGTTGTTAAAATCACCGACAACACTGACGCTGACCGCATTCGGTGCCCAGACGGCAAACCACGTACCGGCATATCCTGCCACATGCCCCGGATGTGCTCCGAGTTTCTCGTAGATTTTGTCATGCTCTCCACCGGCAAACATGACTTCGTCCATCGCATCCACAAAATGGTCCGTTGCGTAGCTGTCAATAATTTCCATTTTCCCCGTTTTATACTGTACTTGATACGTGTATTCCGGTATCTTCTTACCAACCATCAATGCTGCGAAATAACCACAGTCATCCATTTTTTTCATAATAACGGTACGGCTTTTCCCGTTGATCTTGATCAATACTTTATCTGCTTCCGGAAAGAAACAGCGGAACAAGATGCCATCTTCGACTACCGCCGCTCCCAGAACGTCTTCAACATTCCGGCATTCGGCATATTCCAGATCCTCGATCTTCGGCCAGTCCATATAATCTTCCAGTTTCTTTTTCATAAATATCTCCTTTCGAATGTGTTTCCTTATTCCTCATACCATTCGACAATTTCTTCTCCATTTTCCGTATAACGTTTCTCCGGCTTTGGCATATATTTTTTCAATAAATGCTCCATCGGGAACGTATATAGAAAAGATCCCAGTCCCGGTACAAACAACAAAAAAATCGGCAACTGCACACGGAATCCGGCATAAATTCCAAATCCTGCCACAAATAAAATTGCCAAAAAGCACAATGTGTGAAGGAAATGACGGAATGACATATACAATGCATAACGCAGAATCCCTCTTACATTCATATTAAAACGTGACAGCAGACAGAAAGCATAGCTGGCAACACAGGTAACGATAAACGCAAGCGCAATATACGCACCTACCAGATAACCGCCTGCCGCATTTGACGTATTAAAGGTTGTCAAGTTGAAATACAACAAGCCATAAATGGCTGCAAAAATGAGCCATATCAATGTCGCCGGTTTAAAATTCAATTTAAAGCTGTGCCAGAACTCAGACCACACATATCCTCTGTCTTTGCGGAGTACCTTGGCACTCACGTAATACAGTGATGTCGTTGCTGCACCGATCGTCACGAGCGGCACACAGAATACAACATAGATCAGGCTGAGCCAGCCAATATCAAATAATTTTGACAATGCCCTCATAAGCGGGTTATTTACATTAAACAAACGATCCATTCTTTTTCTTCCTTTCTTCGCTTAGCACTTAAATCTCATGGATAAACAATCCACTTCGTAATTTTGGTTCAAACCAGGTCGATTTTGGCGGCATCAGAAGTTCCTGATCAGCGACATCAAACAATTCCGTGATAGACGTCGGATACATGGAAAAAGAAATTTTCATATCCGAATCCGCTCTTTTTTCGAGTTCGGAAAGTCCTCGGATTCCTCCGATAAAATCAATTCTCTGATCCGTTCTCGGATCTCCGATCCCAAGAACCGGTCCGAGCAGATAATCCTGAAGTACGGAAACATCAAGGCTTCCTACCGCATCTTTTCCTTCAAAAAGTTCCGGCTTGGCAGTCAGATGATACCACTGCCCCTCGGTATACATCCCAAAGGTTCCTTTTTTCTCAGGACGAACCTGTCCCTCTGCTTTCTCTACGATAAAGTTTTTGCTAATTTCTTCCAAAAACTGTGTTAAACTTCTTCCGTTCAGATCTTTTACGGTACGGTTATAATCTAAGATACGCAACTCATCGTGTGGGAACAACACCGAAAGGAAATAGTTAAACTCTTCTTCCCCGGTATAACCCGGATTTTCCTGTCTTCTCTTCAATCCTACTTTCACTGCAGAAGCCGTGCGGTGATGACCGTCTGCGATATAAATCTGCTGAATATTCTGAAATGCCTTATAAATCGCATCCACATCTTCTTTTTTCGCAATCTTCCATACGCGGTGTGCGATGCCGTCTACCGCCGTAAAATCATAAATCGGCGTCTCATTTTCCACATACGAAGCCACGATATCATGAATGCCTTTGTCCGAACGATACGCAAGGAAAATCGGTCCGGTCTGGGCAGAACAAGTATCTACGTGTGTGATACGGTCAATTTCTTTGTCTTCTCTGGTATTTTCATGTTTTTTTATAACATGATTCATATAATCATCTACAGAAGAACAGGCAACAAGTCCTGTCTGAGGACGTCCGTCCATCACAAGCTGGTAAATATAGTAACTGCGGTCTTCATCCGTAATATATACGCCTTCCTGCTTGTCCTTTTGCAAAAGTTCTTTTGCCTTCTGATATACTTCCGGCGCATACGTATCCACGCTGTCGTCAAAATTGGTCTCTGCGCGGTCAATTTTCAAAAAGGACAACGGTTCTCTCTGTACCTCTTCTTTCGCTTCCTGTCGGTTATAAACATCATATGGGAGTGCTGCCACGCGGGATGCCAGTTCCTCTGCCGGGCGAACACATACAAACGGTCTGATCTCTGCCATAATATCCTCCTGTAAAAAAAATAGTCTACTACTAGTATAGCGAATCTTGTCAAAGAAAACAAGTACTTCAAAAATACTTTACACTTCATTCATATTCTTTTCGAAAAGTAACGGAATAGTTACTTCAAAATTAGAAATACTAACAACATCACAAAAAAAGGAGATTTCTATGAAACTATCGGAAACACCTAAAAATTTTGTAAAATGCGGTCTCTGCGGCTGGGGATTTGAATGCATCTGGACGGGGCTTCATTCTGCTCTGAAAAAAGGGGAAAAAACATGTCTGTGCCGGACTTCCCTCTGGATGTTTCCTATTTACGGCATGGCCTGTCTCATCCAGCCTATGCATCAGATCCTCAAAAAGAAAAATATACTGGTACGCGGAACCATGTATACAATTTGTATCTTTTTTGCCGAATACGGCACCGGAAAATGGTTAAAAAAGAACCACTGCTGCCCCTGGGACTACAGTGATTCCAAATGCAACATTGAGGGCGTGATCCGCTTAGACTACGCACCTCTCTGGTTTTTTGTCAGTTTATTTTACGAACACTTAGTGGACTAAATTACTGCACGACATCCATCTCCGGAATATGAAAACTTACTTTGGAATTTGCCGGGATGGAACCGGTAATAAAAGTATTACCACCAACCACCGAATTTTCGCCGATCACAGTCTCGCCACCGAGGATTGTCGCTCCGGCATAGATCGTCACATTGTTTTCAATCGTTGGATGACGCTTTTTGCCGGACAATTTCTGTCCACCACGTGTCGAAAGACCGCCAAGCGTAACTCCCTGATACAATTTAACGTGGTCTCCGATGATCGTCGTCTCCCCGATCACGATACCGGTTCCGTGGTCGATAAAGAAGCTCTCGCCAATCCGGGCACCGGAGTTGATATCGATTCCGGTCTTCGCATGGGCATATTCCGTCATGATGCGGGGAATAAACGGCACCTGACGAATGTACAGCTCATGCGCGATGCGGTATACAAAGATGGCAAACAATCCCGGGTACGAAAAAATAACCTCTTCTTTACTCTGCGCCGCCGGATCGCCGTCATATCCTGCCTGAACATCTTTCAAAAGCAGTTTCTGAATACGGGGAAGCTGTTCAAAAAATTCACTGCAGACACGTTCTGCCTTGTGCTGGTTATCCTCATCCGGTATCCCTGTGATCTCAGAAGCATGGACTTCGGATTCCTCATACGCAAATGCGCAGGCGATCTGCTCAAAAAACATATGGTAAATCGTGAGAAGCCGGTCACCGACAAAATATTTTGGCAGGCATCTTGTCGCATCCTGCTCACCAAAATATCCCGGAAACATCACAAGGCGGAGTTCCTTCAACGCATCAATGATCTCTTTCCGCTCCGGCATATTCTTACCGGCTTTGGTAGAAAATAACGGCTCATTGTCATAATTTTCCGAAATTTCCTCCACCACTTTTTCAATCGTTGTCTTGGTATTCTGATTCATCTTATTCCCTCATTTCTGCATCGGTTATTACTATCAATTTATTCATGAATGTCAATTTCTTTGACAAAATAATCAATATATTCCCAGATCTCTTCTTTTCCTTCCTTTGTCTGGGCGGAAAATGGGATGATCGGTGTCCCTTCTACGACTTCCAGCTTTTTCCTTATCTGTGCGACATTTTTCTGCCGTGCCATTTTGCTGATCTTGTCCGCTTTCGTAGCAATAATCAACGGATTCAATCCCTTCTGCGTAAGCATACGGTACATCTCCACATCCTTTGCTGACGGATCATGGCGGATATCAATAAGCAAAAATACCACGCGGAGGCATTTGGAAATGTTCAGATACCGTTCAATCATCTTCATCCACTTTGCCGCCACTTCTTTGGACACCTTTGCATATCCGTAACCGGGAAGGTCGACGAGATAGAATATGTCATTCACATTATAATAATTTACCGTCTGTGTCTTTCCCGGCTGGGAAGAAATTCTGGCAAAACTTTTACGGTTCATTAATGTATTGATCAGGGAAGACTTTCCAACGTTGGATCGTCCCCAGAATGCCATTTCCAATTTGTCATTTTCCGGAAACTTGCTGGTGATTCCGCACACTGTTTCCAGTTCCAATGATTTTATAACCATCTCGTCATCCTTTCTATCGTTCCACGAGGCTTTCTTTCAAAACCTGTTTTACTTTTGTCACAAATACGATCTGAATGCCATCTGTGATCTCTTCTTCGAGTTCTTCGACATCCGGCTTATTTTCCTGTGGTACAAGCACTTTCTTAACACCGGCACTTTTAGCAGCCAGCAGTTTTTCTTTCAATCCGCCGATTGGCAGCACTTTCCCGCGCAATGTCACTTCACCGGTCATCGCTACTTTGGCATCGACCGGAATCTCTTCGATTGCAGAATACAGTGCAGTGGACATCGTTACACCTGCGGATGGGCCATCTTTTGGCACAGCGCCTTCCGGTACATGAAGGTGGATGTCGTGCTCTTTAAAATACGACGCCTCTTTTTTTACGATGGAGCGCACATAACTCAGCGCGATCCGCGCCGATTCCTGCATGACATCGCCAAGTTGTCCGGTAAGGATCAGATTTCCTTCTCCCGGCATAATATTCACTTCAATCTCCAACGTATCGCCGCCTACCTGTGTCCAGGCAAGACCGCGCACGATACCGATCTCGTTTTCTGCATTTGCCATATCCGGGCGGAATTTCTTTTTGCCAAGAAATTCTTCGATATTTTTGCCGGAAACTCTTACTTTTTCCTGCTGTTCTTCCACTACGAGTTTGGCGGCTTTTCTACAGATTTTTCCAATCTGGCGTTCCAGTCCACGAACTCCTGCCTCTCTTGTATACTCACTGATAATGGTTTTTAACGCCTTGTCATTGATAACAAGCTGGCTTTTTTTCAAACCATTTTTCTTGATCTGTTTCGGAATCAGATATTGTTTTCCGATATGGAATTTTTCATTTTCTGTATATCCTGCGATTTCCAGCACTTCCATACGGTCAAGCAATGGACCCGGAATCGTATCCAGCGTATTGGCTGTACAGAGAAATACTACTTCCGACAGATCTACCGGAAGTTCGATGTAATGATCGGCAAAATTCTGATTCTGCTCCGGATCCAGCACTTCTAACAGTGCCGAAGACGTATCTCCTTTGTAATCGCTGCTTACTTTATCAATCTCATCTAAAAGCATCAGCGGATTTTTCACTTTTGCTTTCTTTAATCCGGCGACGATCTTTCCCGGCATCGCTCCAATATAGGTTCTTCGATGTCCGCGGATTTCAGCTTCATCGCGCACACCGCCGAGACAGATCCGCACATACTCTTTATGAAGTGCTCTGGCAACAGACTTTGCGATCGAAGTTTTTCCGGTTCCCGGAGGTCCGACAAGACATAAGATCGGTGCTTCTCCGTTGCCGGTCAATGTCCTTACTGCCAGAAATTCAAGGATTCTCTCTTTTACTTTCTGCAGACCGTAATGGTCTTCTTCCAAAACTGCCTCCGCCTCTGCCAGATCAAGCGGTGTCTCATCCATTTTATCCCATGGAAGGGCCAGCAGATTTTCGATATAATCCTGGCTAACCGAGGTTTCCGAAGAATTCGCCGGAAGAGCTTCAAAACGCTTGATTTCCTGCTCGATCTTTTCCCGTACTTCATCACTGCAGATCAGTTCATCTGCCTGATTGCGGTATTCGTCCGCCTGGGATTCTCCATCTTCTCCCAGTTCCTGACGGATGGCACGCATCTGTTCCCGCAGATAATATTCTTTTTGGTTCTTTTCCATGGTCGTTTTCACTGCCTGACGGAATTTCTGCCGTTCATCCAGAATATCCAGTTCGCGGCCCACAAAATTCAACACATAATAAAACCGGTCACGCATATCAAAACACTCGAGAAAACACTGACGCATCTCAAACGACATCGGAATATGCATCATGATAAGATCCAAGATCTGTCCCAGACTCTTGGACTGCTGTATTTTATCGTACGCGCTTCTTCCTACACTCGGATTTTTGATCAAATATTTTTCATATAATTGTCTGGCTTCCCGGCACATTGCTTCATATTCAACTTCGTCCGTAATTTCTGCATCCGTCTCATAGACATCCACATCTCCGGTCAGATACGGCTCATTTTGGTTCAGACAAAGAAGTGTCGCTCTGTCTGTCGTAGAAACCAATGCGCGCACGACATCTTCCTCCAGACGCATCACCTGGCGGATCTTAGCCACGACGCCTACTGCACGCAAATCTTTATATAATGGAAGTTCCACATTTTCGTCATTTTGATTGGTGATAAATACCACGCCTTCCCCAGCCATGGCCTCATCTACCGCTTTTTTTGAAATATCCCGTTTTATATCCAGGTGTACAAGCATCCCCGGAAGAATCACCATCCCTTTCAAAGCAATAACGGGCATTGTCTTTATTTGCTTCTCCATATCTTCTACACTTACCTCATTTCAGCAAGACCGAATCCCGCACTTTTCGGTGCAAAATCCGGTCCTGTTCATTTCACCTTATTCAGGCACTTTCTTCGTCTTTTTTCTCCGTCTCGATCTTCAAGATCTCGTCGTCTTTGCCGATCAAAGTAGCCTTTCCTGTCTTCTCTACCACAGCTTTCGTGATCTTACATTCTTTGACATCCTCTCTCGATGGAAGTTCAAACATGTAATCCATCATACAGTTTTCGATGATGGCACGAAGTCCGCGGGCCCCTGTCTTTCGTTCGATGGACTGATGTGCGATTTCCTGGATCGCTTCGTCCTCAAATGTCAATTTGACATCGTCGAGTTCCAACAGCTTCTGGTACTGTTTTACCAGCGCATTTTTCGGCTTTGTCAAGATCTGCTTCAATGCATCTTCATCCAAAAGATCCAAACTTACTGTCACAGGAACACGTCCGACAAATTCCGGAATAATTCCAAATTTCACCAAATCCTGTGGAAGTACCTGGCGGAACAGGTCTCCGATCCGGGTATCCGATTTGTCTGCGATCTCCGCATTAAATCCGATGGATTTTTTATCAATTCGGGAACCAATGATCTTATCCAGACCATCAAAAGCTCCTCCGCAGATAAACAAAATATTGGTTGTATCGATATGGAAAAATTCCTGCTGCGGATGCTTTCTGCCTCCCTGTGGAGGTACACTCGCCTCGGTTCCTTCCAAAATCTTTAACAGTGCCTGCTGAACACCCTCTCCGGAAACATCTCGGGTGATCGACGTATTTTCTGATTTTTTCGTAATCTTATCGATCTCATCGATATAAATGATACCATGCTCTGCGCGTGCAATATCATAATCTGCCGCCTGAATGATCTTGAGCAGAATATTTTCCACATCTTCGCCGACATAACCGGCTTCTGTCAATGTGGTCGCATCTGCGATTGCAAACGGTACATTCAGAATCTTCGCCAGTGTCTGTGCAAGATAGGTTTTTCCCGAACCGGTTGGTCCGATCATAAGAATGTTACTCTTCTGCAATTCCACATCCATGTCTGTCTGCGACATTACTCGTTTATAATGATTGTAAACGGCTACAGACAATGCTTTTTTTGCTTCTTCCTGACCGATTACATATTCGTCCAAAAATTCTTTAATCTCTTTCGGTTTTAAAAGATTGATCTCGACTTCCTCTTCTGCATCGCGGTCACTATACAATTCCTGCAATTCATCTTCCAAAATCTCGTCACAAAGACTGATACATTCATCGCAGATAAACACGTCACCCGGTCCGGCGATCAATTTGCGAACCTGTTTTTCCGTTTTTCCACAAAAAGAGCAGCGAATCTTTGTTGTATTATCATTACTTTTGCCTGCCATGCTTTCCTCCATTCAAAACATGCGAAAAGCATATGGTGCCGCTTTACCATTGGCACCATATCCCATTGCTATTATTTCGATTCATGATTTGTGATAACGCGGTCAATCAAACCATATGCCTGTGCTTCCTGTGCTGACATGAAGTTATCACGCTCTGTATCTTCTGTAATTTTCTCAACCGGCTGTCCGGTGTTTGCTGCCAAAATCTCATTCAATTTTTTCTTTGTCTTCAAGATATTTTCTGCAACAATCTGAATTTCTGTCGCCTGCCCTTTGGCACCGCCGGATGGCTGGTGGATCATAATTTCCGAATTTGGAAGTGCCAGACGTTTGCCTTTGGCACCGCTGGAAAGCAGAAATGCTCCCATGCTGGCTGCCAGTCCCATACAGATGGTCGATACATCACATTTTACATAGTTCATGGTATCGTAGATTGCCATACCTGCAGTCACGGATCCTCCCGGACTGTTGATGTATAAGTTGATATCTTTATTCGGATCTTCTGACTCCAAAAATAACATCTGTGCTACTACAAGGCTTGCTGTCGTATCATTCACTTCATCTCCCAAAAAGATGATTCTTTCACGGAGAAGACGGGAATAAATATCGTAAGAGCGTTCTCCGCCACGACTTGTCTGCTCAATGACATAAGGTACTAATGCCATAACATTTCCCTCCTATCTGAAAATGCAAACTGTATTATTCTGCTTTTTCTTCTTTCTCTTCTTCTTTTGGCTCTACTTCTACAGACTCTTTTACAAGGAAGTCAACTGCTTTCTGTACTGCAATATCCTCAGAAATCTGTTTGTTTTCAGAATCGCCAAACATTTCTTTGATCTTATCTGCTTCCATGTTATACATTTCAGCCATTTTCTCGATCTCTTTGTCGATGTCTTTTGCTGTCGCTTTGATGTCTTCTGCTGCTGCTACAGCCTCGAGTACAAGACGTGTACGAATACGTGTCTCGGCTTCCGGACGCATCTGCTCCATCATCATCTGTGGCTGCATTCCTGTCATCTGGATGTACTGCTCAATGCTGAGTCCCTGCTGCTGAAGACGGGAAGCGAACTCATTGATCATCTGATTGATCTGCTCGTCAACCATCGGTTTTGGAAGCTCGATCTTAGAGTTCTCTACTACCTTGCTGATGATCTTATCTTCTTTTTCTGCTTTTACCTGATTTTTTCTGCGCTCTGTCAATGTCTTCTTCACGCTTGCTTTGTATTCTTTCAATGTCTCGAATTCAGAAACTTCACTTGCGAATTCATCATCCAGTTTTGGAAGTTCTTTCATCTTGATGTCTTTGATCTCTACTTTGAAAAGTGCCGGTTTTCCTTTGAGTTCTTCTACATGGTAAGTCTCTGGGAATGTTACATTGACATCCACTTTATCACCTTTGTTTTTACCGATCAACTGATCTTCAAAGGTATCGATGAAAGAATGGCTTCCAATCGTAAGAGAATAATCGGTACCTTTTCCACCATCAAATGGCTCGTCATCTACAAATCCCTCAAAGTCGATCACCGCGATATCGTCTTTTTTGATTGCACGGTCTTCTACGTTTACTGTACGTGCATTCTGCTCCTGAACCTTAGCAAGTTCAGCATTGACATCTGCTGCCATGATCTTAACTTCCTGTTTCTCTACTTCAATTCCTTTGTAATCACCAAGTTCAACATCCGGTTTTACAGCAACCGTAGCGGTAAATACGAAAGGCTCGCCATTTCCAATTTTTTCCACATCGATATCCGGGCGGGATACGATCTCAAGTCCGCTCTCTTTTGCAGCTTCTTCGTAAGCATCCGGAATAACAAAGTTTGCAGCATCCTCATAAAATACTTCAGGACCGTATTCTTTCTCGATCAGTTTACGAGGAGCTTTTCCCTTACGGAAACCTGGAAGAGCAATTTTGTTTTTGTTCTTATTGTAAGATTTTTTCATAGCCTCTTCAAATGCTTCCGGGCTTACCTCTATTGTAATTTTTGCCATACTGTTTTCAAGATTCTCTACTTTGTAACTCATTTTTCTTAATCCTCCAAATTTTTAATTACTTCGGGAACTTTGGGTAGTATTCCCTGATTTTTCTATTTCTAAACGCCTTGGACTACCAGATACGGTAATTTCCACTCAATGCTAAAAGGGCAAACAGATACAGACAGTTGTCATAATATCTTCTCTCTCCGGTACGAAGCGGTGTGTTCCAAAATCTCTCTACACACTCTTTGGCATAAGGGCCGTCTGCGGCAAGGGATGCCTGTGCATTGGTTGCGATGATTGCTACCGGGTGAAGAGCCGGCTGGTCGATCACGGTTCCGTCAATCTCATATACCTTAAAGTCTTCTCCACGATGTGTCTCCATAAAGAACTTCTGTACTTTATTATTGTTTTCCACATTCCATTCATCAGCAGCAAACCACTCATAATCCAGACCGATGTTTGCGATAACACGGTAAGAATCACTATAATACCAGTCGTGGCGTCCACCAAAGACATCCTGCTCTTTCTCATATGGAGTACCATCATAATAAGCATATTCTGCTGCCAGTCCGGTTTCCGGATGACAAGCTTTTTTCAAATATTCACGGCTTGCTTTCGCTGCCTTTTTCCAGAAATCTCTGTCTTCTTCATTGGCCCATTCTCCGAATAATTCATAAAAATGTGCACAATGATACGACGGATCGCTGAATTTTCTGCTTGGGATAAAACGGATCAGATAGTTTTCCGGCTCCATGATCGGATCTCCCGGCTCTTTCTCTCCGTTATGTATACAGGCACTCAGGATATTTTTTGCTTCCTGGGAATAATTAAAGATTCCCTCGCCATCTCCCCAGCGGTGAGAAGCAAAGAACAATGACATCGCGAAAAACTCTTCGCCGTCCGGTGCCGGACCATAGTCATTTTTCTCTCCTGTTGTCTTACAGGACCATGCAAAATAGCCTTTGTTATAACCATCTTCCATGTACATATATGTTCTTGCCCATTTCCAGACGCGATCAAATTCTTCTTTCATGTTCATCTGAACACACATCATCATGGCATATGACATTCCTTCCGTACGGGCATCAAAATTTCCCGTATCTTCGAAATATCCCATATCATCTCCGGCTTCAAAATAAAATTTCTCGCCAGCCGGTCCGTAAAATACTGTGTGGAATGCATCTTTTAACTTTTTATCAATCTCTTCCTGAGAATGACCGCACTCCGCAAATACATTGCGATACTGTTTTGTGTAATAAGCACCTTTCATTCTTTGTAATTCCTTTCTATCTCTTTCAGTTTTTATCCTCATGCCCTTTGGCACGTAAAACTTGAATTATCTTATCCACATTTTCCCTGCAGATTTCATCCGTAGCAGCTTCTACCATAACACGGATGAGTGGCTCCGTACCACTTTCACGCAGGAGCAGCCTTCCCTCGTCTCCGAGTTCTTTTGCCACTTCTTCTTCCGCCGCCTTCACGTCTTCATCTTCTCTTGCCGCCAATTTATCTTTGACACGCATATTGACAAGCAGCTGCGGATATATCTTTAAATCCTTTGTCAAAGCTGACAAAGAACTGTTTTTCGAAAGCATTGCTTCCATGATCATTAAGGAAGTCAAGATACCGTCTCCGGTCACCGCATGCTCCATAAATATAATATGCCCGGACTGCTCTCCACCGAGAACATAACCGTGCTCCATCATATTGGCGCATACATATTTATCCCCTACCGCCGTCTGCTGGTAGGAAATACCGGCGCGGTCAAAGGCTTTATACAGTCCCATATTGGACATCACGGTCGTAACGACCATATTGTCTTTCAACTTGCCTTTTTCCTTCAAATCCATTCCACACAGATACATAATGTGGTCTCCGGTCACAACCTCTCCGTTTTCATCTACGGCAAGGCACCGGTCTGCATCACCATCGTAGGCAAAACCTACATCTGCACCTGTTTCTTTTACTAATTTTTGTAATTTTTCAATGTGGGTGGAACCACATTCTTTGTTAATGTTCATTCCGTCGGGTTTATCTCCCGTCGTATGGACGATTGCACCAAGTCTGCGGAATATCTCTGCCGCGATACCGGACGCCGAACCGTTCGACATATCAAGCGCTACGGTCTTTCCGCTGAAGCTGTGCTTTACCAGATCCTCAAGATACATCTTGTAGATCTTTTTTCCCTCCTGGTAATCAAAACACCGTCCCAGATTTTCGCCGGTAGCATACGGAATCTCCGGAATCTCTCCATCGATGTATTTTTCCATCTCGATCTCGACTTCTTCCTCCAGTTTATGACCGGTGCCATTGATGACCTTAATTCCATTATCGGTATAAGGATTGTGGCTTGCCGTGATCATAATACCAAGATCAAAATTCTGCTGCCGGATCAGGTACGAAATGCTCGGTGTCGTCGTAACATGTATCTCATAGACATCAGCTCCGCTTGCTGTCAAGCCTGCTGCCAGTGCCGTCTCATACATATATCCGGACAATCTTGTATCTTTTCCTACAAGAACCCGTACTCTATGATCTTCATTCTGATAATAGTGTCCCAAAAAACGTCCAATCTTAAAAGCATGTTCTGCCGTCAGCGTGACATTTGCCTCGCCGCGGAAGCCATCGGTACCAAAATACTTCATGACGCTTCCCCTTTCACATCTTTTCCAGGCGCAAAAAGCCCCTTAGAAACAAGTTATCTAATATATACTATCATAAGAAAACAATTTATTCAAGTGATTTTTTCATGTTTGTGGCAACCGTTATCGGCATTTTTTCTCCTTTTGGTAATTCACCGAAAATGTTTGCGCTGCGTGGACGCTTTCGCTCGTTGAGCTGCGACAAACATGAAAAAAGCATAAAAATCAAATGATGGTGCCGCCTCCCATCACATAGTCACCGTCGTAAAAGACAAGTGCTTGTCCCGGAGTGGCTGCGCGCTGTGGCTTGTCAAAGACCGCCTCGATGGTATCTTCGTCGATTTTCCGGAGAGTACACATATCTCCGCGATGGTTATAACGGATTTTTGCCAATGCCCGCGCTTCGCCGTCGATGTCTTCTACTGACATAAAATTAAGATGGTTCGCGCGGATCGTTGTTGTAAAAATATCCTCATTTTCGCCGATCACCACTTCGTTGGTTTCCGGCCGGATCTCACAGACAAATACCGGATGTCCCATCGCCAGGCCAAGTCCTTTCCGTTGTCCGATCGTATAATGTGTGATCCCTTTGTGCGTTCCGAGTACATTTCCATGTACATCCACAAAATTTCCTGTCGGGATATCGACACCGGTTTCCTTTTCGATAAAGGAAGCATAATCATTGTCTGAGACAAAACATATTTCCTGGCTGTCCGGCTTATGCGCCACCGGAAGTCCGGCCTCTTCTGCCATCTTTCTCACATTTTCTTTTTCGTATTCACCGACCGGCATCAACGTATGTGACAACTGGTCCTGTGTCAGATTATACAAAGCATACGTCTGATCCTTCGCCGCTGTCACCGATTTTTTCAACGCATATCTGCCATTCGGAAGTTTATCAATTCTGGCATAATGTCCCGTCGCGATATAATCCGCTCCAATCTCCAGACTTCTCTGCAGCAGCGATTCCCACTTCACATAGCGGTTGCACGCGATACACGGATTTGGTGTCCGTCCATGCAGATATTCTTCTACAAAATAATCAATTACATTTTTCTGAAATTCCTGCCGGAAGTTCATCACATAATATCGTATTCCGAGGCGTTCCGCCACACGTCTTGCGTCTTCCACCGCAGACAGTCCGCAACATCCTCCATTTTCTTCCAATGTACAGACATCATCTTCCTGCCATATCTGCATCGTAACGCCGATAACCTCATATCCCTGTTTTTGCAAAAGATATGCCGCCACGGAAGAATCCACTCCACCGGACATTCCAACTACTACTTTTTTTGCCATTGTTGCCTCCCTGTATCAATATAAGCCGGGCAGTCGCTTACCGGGCTTTTACTGCAAAAGCCCCCGGTTACGGCTGGCGACAGCACACTGCCATCCCATCATCCGAAACCGGGGGCCTGATATTTTCTCTTATTTACGAACCAATAAAGATTTTCCGGTCATTTCTGCCGGCTGCTCCATTCCCATCATTTCGATCAGAGTCGGAACAATGTCTGCCAGACAGCCGCCCTCACGCAATGTGTAATTTTCATCATAGTTATAAATGATAAATGGTACCGGGTTCGTTGTGTGTGCTGTAAACGGTTCACCATCTTCGTCAATCAGTTTTTCCGCATTTCCGTGATCTGCACAGATAAAGAGCTGTCCATCCACTTCATCGATTGCTTTTACTGCTCGTCCTACACACTCATCTACTGCTTCGATTGCTTTGATTGCTGCTTCAATGATTCCGGTGTGTCCTACCATATCCGGGTTTGCAAAGTTGATGATAATAACATCGTACTTATCGGATTTGATAGAATCCACGAGATTATCGCAAACCTCATACGCACTCATTTCCGGTTTCAAGTCAAATGTCGCTACCTTTGGAGAATTTACAAGGATACGATCCTCTCCTTCAAACTGTGTTTCTTCTCCACCGTTAAAGAAGAAAGTAACATGTGCATATTTCTGTGTCTCAGCCAGACGAAGCTGTGTTTTTCCTTGTTTTGACAGATACTCGCCAAATGTCATTTTGAGTTCTTCCGGTGGGTATGCAACGAGTACATTTGGCATCTGCGCATCGTACTGTGCCATGCATACAAAGGTAAGTGGGAAATATCCATTTCTGCGCTCAAATCCTGTGAAATCAGGATCTACAAATGCTCTGGTAAGCTGTCTTGCACGGTCCGGACGGAAGTTAAAGAAGATCACACTATCATTTTCCTTGATCATTCCGTTTTTATCTACAACAGTAGGAAGCATAAACTCGTCTGTCACGTCATTTGCATAAGAATCTTTGATCGCCTGTACCGGATCGGATGCCTCTACCCCTTCTCCATACACGAGTGCAGCATAGGCTTTTTCTTCACGATCCCATGCATTGTCACGATCCATCGCATAAAAACGACCGGAAATCGTAGCTACGGTTCCGACACCGATTTCTTTCATCTTTGCTACGGCTTCTTCCATATATTCTGCTGCCGATGATGGTGGCACGTCACGTCCATCAAGATAAGCATGAACATACACTTTATCAATTCCATTTTTCTTTGCCAGTTCAAGCAAGCCATACAAATGCTCCATGTGGCTGTGTACACCGCCCGGAGAAAGAAGTCCCATCAAATGAAGAGCAGAATCATTCTTTTTACAATTCTCAACAGCTTTTTTCAATGCTTCATTTTCAAAAAAGTCTCCATCTTGAATGGATTTACTGATTTTAACTAACATCTGGTATACGATACGTCCGGCACCCATATTTGTATGTCCTACTTCCGAATTTCCCATCTGTCCTTCCGGAAGTCCAACGGCCATACCACTTGCCTGTCCCAGTACAAACGGACATTCTGCCATAAGTTTGTCCATAACCGGTGTCTTTGCCTGTGCAATCGCATTTCCTTCTACTTTGTCACTCATTCCATAACCATCTAAGATCATCAATACGGTTGGTTTCTTGCTCATTTTTAAATTCTCCTTCTTTTAAACTCATTGGCTCCGAGAACCTTTCCCGGACTGTTGTCATCCGACACCAAGGCTGCCAAGTTCAAGATATCTCTGATAGGCTCCATATGTCATCGTCACTGCCGAAGCACCGCTTCCGACTGCTACCATCGTCTGATTCATCTCTTCCTCGCTTGCTGCCGTCGCCTCTTGTACTACAGATGTCGTCTGAGTTGTCTGTGCCGTCGTCTGCCGGCTCTCTGACGCTGCCGTACTCTGGCTTTTCGTCACATCACCGCTCAATTTATTCGGTGTCACGGTTACCGTCTTGTCCGGTGCTTTGACACCTTCTTTCATATATTTTGCAATTTTTTTGACGTAATTCTGTGTCTCCGTAAATGGAGGAACCCCGCCATATTGCTGCACTCTTCCGCTGCCGGCATTGTATGCCGCCGCTGCCAGAGTGGTATCTCCGTTAAATTTCTTCAAATGTGCCGCGAGCAGTTTGGCCGATGCCATAATATTCTGCTCGGCATCAAATACATCGTCTACGCCAAGTTCTTTGGCCTCGTATGGCATGATCTGCATAATTCCCTTGGCTCCTGCCGAAGAAACACATTTGGGATTAAAATCCGACTCTGCTTTGGCTACTGCCACTAAGAAATCATACGATACACCATATTTTTCCGACGCTCTCTTAAAGATGTCATCTAATGTCGTCGTCAATGTTCCATCGCTTTTTACCGTTCCTGTCGTTCCCGTGGTCTTTGCCACACTTCCGGCAGAAGCTGTCTGCGATGTCGTCTGTGCCGATGACGCCTCTTTCTCCTGAGTGACCTTCTTCGTCTCCTCTTCCATCATTTTAGAAAAGGGCGTTATGGTTGTCCCTGCCGCTGTATTCTGTTTTTTCGTCTGCTGCACATAATTTTCTGCAGCGATATCGCCTACGCGCAATGCCACGTCATCACCTCCTGACGTTCTCAGTATACTAAATATTTTCTATTTTTGCAAGTAACGATTGAATGCCCGTTATTTTTGCTGATAATCCGCCAAAAATTCTTTCATTTTCGTCATGCACTCATCCAAAACGGCCACTTCCGGAAGATATACGATACGGAAATGATCCGGTGCCTCCCAGTTAAAGCCGCGTCCGTGAACCAAAAGGACATGCTTTTCACGAAGAAAATCCAGGGCAAATTTTTCATCATCCAAAATATGGAAACGTTTAGCATCAATCTTCGGGAAAATATAAAAGGCTGCTTCCGGTGTCACAGCGGACAAACCGTCGATTTCTGCAATCGCATCGCAGATTACTTTGCGCTGCTCGTAAATACGTCCTCCCGGCAGAAGCAGGTCGTCCACTTCCGGACGGTTGCGGAGTGCCGGTGCGATAACGTGCTGCGCCGGAACATTGGCACAAAGACGCATCGAGGAAAGCATATTGACACCCTCGATATAGCCCTTTGCTTTGGAAAGATCTCCGCTGAGAACCATCCAGCCGCTTCGGAATCCCGCGATACGATGAGATTTCGAAAGACCATTGAAAGTTACTACGAAAAGATCCGGCGCAAGGGAAGCAATCGATGTATGGGTTTTGCCATCCAGTACAAGGCGGTCATAAATTTCATCCGCAAAGATCATCAATTCATGTTTTCTCGCTAATCCTACAATTTTTTCCAATATTTCTTTCGGATATAAGGCTCCGGTCGGATTGTTTGGATTGATCACGACGATTCCTTTTGTCTTATCCGTGATCTTTTTCTCCATATCTTCAATATCCGGATACCACCCCGAACTCTCGTCACAGATGTAATGAACCGGATTTCCACCGGCAAGTTTAGCCGCCGCTGTCCACAACGGATAATCCGGTGCCGGGATCAAAATTTCATCCCCATTATTTAACAATGCCTGAAGAGACAAAGAAATCATCTCACTGACACCATTTCCGATATAAATATGATCCAGGGAAAGTCCCGGAAGTCCTTTTTCCATATGATATTGTAAAATTTCTTCACGCGCTTCCAAAAGTCCCTTTGAATCACTGTATCCCTGGCTCATTGGATCTGCCAGCGCTTCCTCCATGGAATCCAGCACAATCTGCGGTGCACGGAATCCAAATGGTGCCGGGTTTCCGATATTCAGATGAAGTACCGTCTCGCCGCGGCGTTCCATTTCTTTGGCCTCATCCAGTACCGGGCCTCTCACGTCATAACATACACCATGTAATTTATCTGATTTTTCAAACGTTCTCATCGTCTTCTTCCTCCTGAATCATCGATGTTTCTTCTCTTTTTTGCAGCTCCTTTTTCGGTACCGGGAATAACCGCGCCACCTTTCTCAATAATGGGATAAAAGCTACCACGGAAACTGCCATTGCGATCAAATACACCAAACCAAGCACACCGTCCGGCAATACATCCCCCAACAGCTCCAGCAAATAACTGCTGCAATTAAAAAACATATGAAATAATACCGTGCCCAATATACTCCGGGTACGCTCATATACAAAAGCCAAAACCACTCCGAGGCAGGAAGCATACACGCCCTGCACCCAGTTCATATGGTAGATACCAAAGCATACTCCGGAAAGAAGTGCTGCCACAGCAAAGGGAAAGCCCTTCCGCAGTGTCCGGAATACCATACCTCGAAATACCAGTTCTTCCGCAATCGGTCCAAAAATGCCTACAATCGCGATCATTGCCGGTGCCGGCATCGTTTTCAGACTCATGGTATCGGCAAGTTTCATATAATCGGCATAAATTGCCGGAAACAAATTTTGAAATACACTCATCAAAATGTTGCACACAAACTGGGAGGCAAATGCCAAAAACAGGATTGTCACAATTGCCTGCGGATTCAAAATCCTGCGGTATCTTCCAGTCTCTTTTACCGGCTGATGCACTTTTCGCAAATACCAGTACCAGATACCAACGCCCACAATAATGGTCGCATTGACAAGCATGATCAGGATCATATTGATCTGCGCGGAAGAGATCCAGGCTTCCAGCTTGTCCGCATCGTACTCCACACCATGAAGCAGACGAACCGCCACAATGTGAAAAGATATCATCGATGACAATGTAAGCTGGAGTACAATCGGTATCAAAAGATATATTACGGCAAAACCAAGTGATTTTAGTTTTTTCATCCATTTCCCCTTTTCTCGGCACAAAAGGAACCATCTCCGCCGCGCAGAGTATAGCTCCTCTTATGTATTCTATCATTTTTGATTATGCTTCAATTTTTTCTTTTCCGCCCATGTACGGCTGCAGTGCTTTTGGAATATTAACCGAACCGTCTGCATTCAAGTTGTTTTCCAGGAAAGCGATCAGCATACGAGGTGGCGCTACTACCGTATTGTTTAATGTGTGAGCAAAATATTTTCCATTTTCTCCCACAACACGGATTTTCAGGCGGCGTGCCTGTGCATCTCCAAGATTCGAACAGCTTCCCACTTCGAAATATTTCTTCTGACGTGGGGACCATGCCTCTACATCAATGGATTTTACTTTCAAATCTGCGAGGTCACCGGAACAGCACTCCAGTGTACGAACCGGGATGTCCAAAGAGCGGAACAAGTCCACTGTGTTCTGCCACAATTTGTCAAACCACATTTTGCTCTCTTCCGGTTTACATACAACGATCATTTCCTGTTTTTCAAACTGGTGAATGCGGTATACACCACGTTCTTCGATTCCATGCGCTCCTTTTTCTTTACGGAAGCAAGGAGAATAGCTTGTCAACGTCTGAGGCAGTTTTTCCTCAGGCAGGATCTTATCGATAAATTTACCGATCATAGAGTGCTCACTTGTACCGATCAGATAAAGGTCTTCGCCCTCGATCTTGTACATCATGGCATCCATCTCATCAAAACTCATTACACCGGTTACTACGTTACTGCGGATCATAAAAGGTGGTACACAATATGTAAATCCACGGTCAATCATAAAATCTCTTGCATAAGAGATCACAGCCGAATGAAGTCTGGCAATGTCACCCATCAGATAGTAAAATCCGTTTCCGGCCACATCACGTGCTGCATCCAAATCAATTCCATCAAATTTTTCCATAATTTCCGTATGATATGGAATTTCAAAATCCGGCACAACCGGTTCCCCAAATCGTTCAATCTCAACATTTTCACTGTCATCTTTTCCAATCGGCACACTTGGATCAATGATATTCGGAATCGTCATCATGATCTCTTTAATCTTTTCTGCCAGTTCTGACTCTTTCTTTTCCAATTCAGCAAGACGCTCTGCACCCTGTGCGACTTCTGCCTTCAAAGCTTCTGCTTCTTCTTTTTTACCCTGTGCCATCAAACCGCCGATATTTTTTGAAATTTTCTTTCTCTTCGCACGCAGCTCGTCCGCTTCCTGCTGAGTTGCACGGCTCTCTTTGTCCAATGCGATCACTTCATCTACGAGAGGAAGTTTGCGGTCCTGAAATTTATTTTTGATATTCTGTTTTACAATATCCGGATTTTCCCGTAAAAATTTGATATCCAACATAATGAGTGTTCCTCCTAAAATATAATCGGGTCTATTATACACCTTTTTGGTAAAGTATGCAAATACTTTCTCTTGTTTAAAATGTAAAACCATACAAACCCTTACAAATATTTTTGTTAATGATTCACAATTGCTTTTTCTTTGTAATTGTGTATAATATGACTAAGAAATCAAAAAGATTTCTGTGACAAACACGCTTCACAATGTGCGACAAAGAAACATTGTTTATGCAAAGGCACTTCGCAATGTGTGCTCAAACATTGCTTATTCAAACACGCTTCACAATGTGCGACAAAGAAACATTGTTATAAGAGCTAATGTTTTACATTGGCTCTTTTACATAAAGGAGAGATATGATTAAAAACGGAATGTACTATATTACCGAAGATTTCAAACAACTAATCCAAAATCTAGGTGGCGAATGGAACGATCAAAAGAAACGCCCCATCGTTTGCTTAATGCAATCAACGGAACACCCTGATTTATATTGGGCAATCCCTGTTGGGAAAGTCAATCATAGAGATGATAAAGCCATGGAACGAATTAAATCTTTTATGAATAAACCCACCAGAGATCTGAGATGCTGCTATTACCATATAGGAAGAACTACAAATAAATCAATATTTTTTATTTCAGATGCGATTCCCATAACAGATAAATATATTTCAGAAGAACATCTTGGTTCCGACAACAAACTTCACATAATAAAAAATCCCCATTTATTACAATCACTGCACTATAAGTTGAACCGAATTCTTAATTTTGAAGCTTCCAATAAGAATTATTTCCGACAGCATATAACCGATTTAAAAATTCATCTGCTAAGAGAACTGGAATCCAAAAAAGTATAGTTATCAACCGGTGAGGTGATCCAAACGAAAAAGGCGCAGCTATCTAGCCACGCCCTCTGCAATTCGGCTCACACCGACATAAATTTCTGAAATTTTATACCAGGTCTGGAAACCAACGATTCCATCCTGTGTTAATTTAAAGATTTTCTGGAAGGTTTTTACAGCCTCTTCGGTTGCCGGACCAAAGATTCCATCCTCCGCAATTTTTGGAATAAGCGGGTACGCATCCGAGATGACATTGAGCTGTGCCTGCATCTGACGCACCTTATCGCCGGAATCTCCGACACGAAGCGGCGAACCCGGATACGAAGACGGAATGCCCGAAATCACATCGGTCGCATTGATATACATGGAACTTCCATAATAATTCCGAAGAATCTCAATCGCCGTATACCCACGGTCTCCCAGAGATTTGCTGCCCCACTGGCTCATCCAGTTCGGACAGGTAACATTTTTTCCATCACAATACTGCGTCAAAATCGGCTGCAATACACCCGGACGGGAAAGATAATTACTAAAGATCTCATCCACCACATTCGAAATGCTTTCGAACACATTGCGGTTTGGAATCCATTTATGATCGTAAGCGGTCGAGCTTGTGATTGTAAAGTCATATCCTTTATTGCGATACCATTCCGTAAAAACACGGTTCAACGTAAATGACTGGATTGCCAGAATATTCGCCTGTAACGTCGCTTCCGGCCAAGTCGAATAAATCTCGCTGCTCGCTACATTTTTAATATAATCGCGGTATGGAACATAATAATCTTTCGCGGAGCGGTCGCTTGGCGGTCCATTATGGACAACGATGTATTCCGGAATAACCACCCGGCTCAGTACGATCTCGCCGGTCTCATCAATGGATTTAATCTCATTTTCCGCAATCTTTGGCGGATAATCTCCCCAAAGCGTATGATCCGGGATAACATAAAGTTCCGTGTCACCGCTGATTGTCGGCGAAGTAGGAAGAAGCGAAGCATTCTGAATCGCTGTTTCCCCGGAAAAAATCTCGGCACCGCTGACGCGAAACGGTTCAAATCCCGGGGCTGTAATCGTAATCGTATATTCGGCATATGGTTTATTCGCTCCGGGCTCCATGCTGTAATCTACAGGCGGTGCCGGAAGTGTCAGCTCAGGAATCTGCCCGAGAGAATTTGTCGTAGTCTGTTCAATGATCTGTTCCGGATCACTGTCTCTCGTTATCTGAACCTGCGCACCGTCAATCGGACGGTTATTCACTTCTGAAGTAACATTGACATCCAATAATCCTTCGGTATCTGAAGAAGTGACCGAAGCAAAAAGCTCCGGACGGGGTGTTGTTGTATTCAACGCATTCACCAAAATCGTTTTATTACTTGTATTTTATGCAAGCACTTGGTAAATGTGAATTTCCTCCTTTTAAACTTCTTCTACATCATCCCAAAAATACGCACCAATTTTATTGATATAATGGTAACCCTTTACGGTTCCGGACACCTTACAATTCTCAATCTTTCCATACAAAAGATTTCCGGCAATTCCGCCGACGTACAGCCGTCCATGCACATTGGTTCCTTTTAATTTCAAATCTCTTACCGTTCCTTTCAAAACACTGGGACAATCACTTTAATTCATCATTCGGAATGGATCCGCCTGATCCCAAGCAAGTGGATTATAAAGCCAACTCCTGTCTCTCAAAAGTGGTGCCTGAACAGAGACTTTGTTTCTAACCACTTTTATGTTTTGAAATTTTGCTCGACTTCCTCTCACATAAAAGGATAACTTTTTCTTTTGATAACGTTCATACGTTTTTTTACTGATTTGTATCTTTTCTCCGCCTTTTACCTGCAAATATTTCAATGACTGAAAATCAGACAGATCCGGAACTTTTTTCGACACTGTAAATTCCAAATGGCGAATTTTATTATCTTTTGCCACTTTGATTTTCTTAATATCCAAACTCTTTTTTGTTGCATACGTTACCTCTACAAGCGGATTTTTCTTGTCACTCAAAATATCTCCCTCATACATTACATATTTCTTGCCTACCTTACGCTTTCGGTAATCTTCCTGCAGTTTTTTAACGTCAGAACTTGTTAATTTTCGCTTCTTATGGATATCTTTTATTGGTGTCAAATAATCCTGGCGTTTATATTTTCCGCTTATAATCAATTTTTCTAATTTTTTATTTTTCCGCAGATCCAGGACTTTCGTCTCTGTATCTCGTAAAACAAGGCTTTTCAAATTTTTATTTGCGCTAAGATCCAGTTTTTTAATCTCAGTAATCTGAAAAGGTTCGCAAAAAACAGTTTCTTTATCCGGACAGCCGAACTGTAATTTTTCCAAATTGACTGCTTCTTTCAATGAAAGCGTATCAAAATGATATCCACAGCCAAAACACAAGTTCTTGATTTGCGGAAGCGGCATTCGTTCTTTAAATTGTTTCCATTCTTCTTTTCCAAATGCGAATGCCTCATCAGTCCTCTTTGGAGCATGTGTGTCTACCTGTTTGTCGTCTCCAATAAACAAATCCGTTAGGTTCTTATTTTTCAATAAGGAGCCTTGCGTATAGCGGTATCCTAAAATTTTCAATTTTTTCAATTGTCCGAAATACTCTATTCCCTTTAAGGACAGCTTCTGACCTTCCTTCATGTGTTCTCCTGCATTTACATCTTTGTCATTAACTGTCGATATGATTGCCGCAAAAGAATACTCTTCTTTTTGAATAAGAGTTTCATCTAACTCTCCACACATGACAGACACTTCCGTCACACAATTACGCTCTTCCAGACTCAGTTTTCCATCTCCATTCTGATCAATTTTTCCTGCAAAATCACGCAATGCTTGTGATGGAAAATTTTGTTCATTGATCTCTATTAATTCTGCTGCTTGAGAGAAGTTCGCCGGCAGTAAAAATAGAATTAATAATAACGTAAATAAAATCGTTTTTTGGGGCATATTAATCTCCTCCTTTTATTTGACTACACTATAACCATACTCACTATCGTAAGGAATGAAGGAAACATCTTTTACAGATTCCGCCCTTCCCTTTCCATATGTATTATAAACATGTCGATAAAAATATGCAAGTTTATTCTCCTGCACTACATTTCCACGTGTATTTCTTTTTGTAACTTCGCCTAACAATGCTCCAAAATCTAATTTTGAACTACCTACAACAAAATGCCTTAACACTAGATTTGATGCTCGCTTTGCTGTCGATATTCTTTCTGGATAAAAGTTACTACAATCTTCATAATTATTATTTACATAATTTGGAAGTTTATTAAACATCATACTTTGGTTTACTTTTCCACTAAATACCTTCCAGTCTACTTTCATATCTCCACTAGCAATACAGGTTTCGGTTCTATTTGTTCCAATTTTAATTGTATTTGGAACTTTAGTTTTATGTGCATATACATCTCCTAACGTATGCATAAGCATTCCCAGTACTGCAAATGCACGACGTTGTCTCCAGGGAACATTTTTAACTTCTGCGGACATTTCAGACAATGGTCCGCTTGCTGATGCCATAAATATAACTGCCTCTTTAACACTTTTCTTTACTTGACTATCAGATTTGTCACTATATTCTTGGCAATCTGGTTCATAAGAATACTTATTACAAATACTTGTTACTGTCACATCATTACCGGTTGTAAAAATATTTCTAGTTATTTTATACAAATAATCCTGCAATGAAATATAATTATATTTTCCATGAAATACCTTGTCATTACTATCTTTAAATTTATCTCTATACTTTCCATAATCCATAGCAACACAAGCACTTTTAATTACCTGTAATTGTGTACTTGAAAAGCATCCTGTTGCCATACTTGGATTTCCCGCACCACTTTCTCCATCATCTACAATTGCATTATGCCCATCTGCATTCCATACTCCTTCAACAAAATCTACTTCATCAAAAATTTCTATTTGATTTTTATTTCCACTTATATTGTTACATTCTCCCCCTGTCTGTTTTGCTTTTTCAAACTCTTTTCTAATCTGACTAAAATGGTTTAAAGCATATTTTATATCAACCAAACCATATCCTGTTTTTTCTTGATTCCCTATATTTTTTGTACTCGCCTCTAATAACAACTTCATAAACTGTGGAGATTCAATTTTTTTATTTTCCATAATTCGGCATACAGCACCCGTCACATGTGCCGCAGCCATACTTGTTCCTCCAACAATAATATTTCCCCCAAACAATCCATTTGTACTTATCTGCTGTCCAGGTGCCACAAAATCAAGTTCTGGACCATAATTACTAGTTTTTGTTACATTTGCTTTAGAATCAACTGCTCCAACCGCAATAACCTCATCAAAAGCCGCCGGATATTGAACCGCTCCACCTGCATTTCCTGAAGCACCAACAATAATAATCCCGGCATCTGCTGCTGCTTTTATTGCAGTTTCCAATGCTGTAGACTTTGTAGAGGTTACAAAACTCATATTAATCACTTGAATGTCATTTTCAATACACCAATATATTGCTTTAATTATGTCATCTAATTTTCCTTTATTTTGACTATTTAAAACTCGTACAGAATAAATTTCCGAATTAGCACTTATTTCAGAAATAATTCCAGCAATGGCTGTCCCATGTCCTGTTACATCTTCATAATAGGATGGAATATAATTTTCCTCTTCAACAAAATTAATGTGCTTGACTATAATATTAGAATCATTTACATAGTCTACTCCAGAATCCATAACTGCAACTTTGACTTGATTACTTTTTCTATTTAATTCATCTTCAACACCAATCATTTGCAAATTCCAATTTAATGCATCTGGATTTTCACTCTGTACTTTCTTATTTTCATTTTGTTGTTCATGTGCTGCTACAAATCCAACATTATTTTCCACACTAATATTTTCATTTTTCCCACACAATTGTTCGACATCATTTTCTGTCAAATCCATACATAACGTAACTGCTTGTTTCTCCTGAGTTCCGTATTCTTCAACAATATTGTCCTTATATAGATTTCTAATCATCTTATAATTTTTCTCGTTTTGTACAGTAACGACATATTCTTCACTTTTAGAATCATTACTTTTTGCTAATAATTCTCCGCTTGTTTCTAAAACTTTCATACTTATCAGTGTCAAAATAAGTAAAGTTGCTATAATTTTTTTCATGTCTATTTTCTCCTTTTTACAATTTAAACCCGGCTGAAAAACCAGCCGCTTTTTCCAGTTTCCTGATTCACTTGAACCTCTTTGCTGTATTGAAACTTCCATTTAAACTCTTCCTTCCACTCCTCTTCGAATAGTTTCTGGTAAAGTTTTTCAAACTCTCCTCCTTCCATATCATTATCCAACACAACATTTATCAACAGCGAGTCTCTTGTCTGCTGAAACACCTGAAACTGATAAATCATTCGTTCCATACATTGATTTATCTGCTCTACCGGTCCCAACAAAACATCCGGCAATTTACTGCTCCCATCCGGCATCATCAACAGATCATTTTTTCTCGCATGTTTTAATTCCAGCTTGGTCTTAGTAATATCTCTCATCACGATTCTTCCAACATCACCAATTCCATATCTGACGAACGGCATCGCATGATTATGCAGAGATGTTACATAAACCTCTCCGTATTCTCCATCATTTACTAATTGTCCATTTTTATCAATAATTTCTACATATGTAGATTGATTAAACAATTGATATGTTTCTTGATATTCATATCCGATTGTACTAACTTCCATTGTTCCATAATGACTTCTTACCTGACAAGAAAATACTTTTTCCAAACTTTGTTTCAAGCCCGCCGTCACCATCTCGCCTGTTAATTCAATATATTTCAAATTTGGTAATATAGGTAATTGTTCTTCTTTTACCATTTGCAAAATCATCTGCGCAATTCCCGGATGTACTAATAACCATGACGGATTAAATTCTTCCATCTTTTGATAAATTCTTATTAATTTTTCCCTATTTAACTTTTGCTTTGATATTAACATTTTATTACCATTAATCTGGTAATCTTCTTGTAATGTCGTATTAAAAAGGCAAACTTTATCGTTTGTTCGTACTCCAGCTTGTCGAAACCTTTCCATCCACAAAGGGAGCAAAGCAGCCGACATATCCGTCTTACTCCAGTATACATCAAGATATGTTCCTGTACTTCCAGATGTATGAGTGCGATTAAGCCTCCCCATAACTAACTCTCCCAAATAGTCATCTGATATAAACTTATCTTGCTGTAAAACAATTTGATTTTTTTAACCAAGGGCAGTTTTTCCCACTGACCACTTTCAATCCACATCAGTATTTGTGGTTCTTTTTCCGCTAATTCCCGATAAAAAGGAACTGTCGTATAGGCATGCCTTGCCATTTCAAATCTACGATTCATCTTTCATCTCCTTTTTCCTGAATAAGTTTCACTAAGTATCCAACCAGATCATCCAACTCATTCATATGAAATGTAAGTTCTTCAAAATCATGATATTCGATTTTGAATTCCTCCTCTAGTTGCAAAACCAAATTAAACATAGCAAAAGAATCCATCTCTAAAGGCTCTTTCGCATATTTCTGATACAATTCTTTTACATCTAATTCACAAGAATCTGCTATGATTTTCAGGCATTTTTCTCTTATCTCCTCAGCCATTTTCATTCTCCTTTTCATCCGTTTTCCACTCATACGCCAGAATCTGCATTAATTTTCTATCGTTTTCTTCCAGTTCGGATAACATTTGTTTTATCAATCCATCCTCTCTTTTATCCGGTCGAAAGCGGTATTTCTGCATCAGATGAACCAGATTAAATGCCGTAGTTCTTGCTTTTTCCGCTAATGGCTTTAGTTTTTTGTACAAATTCTGATTTAATAATTTTTCATCCCACATGTACTCGATACGTTTTTCCATTATTACCTTATGTTCATACAGCAGATAAGAAAGGCGGCGGTCTGCGATAAGTAAATCCATGCCTTGGCCTGTCTTCAATTCTCTGTATATTCCCATTCCGTAGACTCTTCTTTCAGCCGGCAAAAAGCATTGCATAGATTGCTCCGCATCTCTTTCTTCCAGATAATCGGTGCATACCTCTTGTATATACTCCGGCACAAATCGATAAAACCGAAAGCCCTGATGATACGTAATAACCTTGATTACAAGATTTATATTTTGTTTTAATATCGCCATCATATCCGAATAAGAAACAGTATAGGTGTGCAGTTTCCCGGAATTTTCATACCCTGCTGCCATAAATATCTTTTTCTTGTCATCATAACCATAAAGTAGGTTTTGATGCAGATGATGCACACAATGATATTCCTCTCTTCCAAACAAATAATACTGATCCAGTTTCATCTCGATGTATCTTCTCTGACTCAATTCCCATTTTAGCACGTTGGTCCCACCATAATGTAATACATCACTACTATTTAGATAGCTATAATCCAGAAAATGATTCGGCAGATCAAACTGCTCTTTTTTATAAAAGTTATAAAATTCTAATCTTCTGTGCTCACTATTAAGATCGCAGTTTATCTGAATAAAGTTGCTAAACAGCCATGGGTAAAACGAATTTTCCTCGTGCCTCACCTGCACTCCGATATATAATTGCTTGTCCGCATTTATTTCCTTTTCAGCAATCTTTTTGATCTGCTTTCCCTCTCCGAAAAAGCACTCTAACTTTCCCTTCGACATACTCAATACGAAATCGCCCTGTTTTCCATCCAGCCTTTCCTTCATCTGCTCTTTTTTCCCTGAATAATACAACGATACACCATCGTGAATAAAATTTCCAAACCGGCAGATGTACTTCTCGTCTCCAAGCAGTACATTTTCTTCGTCATCTGTCAAAAATACGTTGATGGCTGCCCATGGTTCGGATTCCTGCTGAAATTTTATTTTTATATGTACATATCCCTCATTGTGTGGTAATGGCCGGTAAATGCAGCCATTGCAGGAGCGGTTATACGCATCTTCGCTTTCATACTTCCAATATGTCCCTTCCTTTTTCATCCCTATCGATGTCCAGTTATTCTGATCTGTTTCACAGATTTCAAACTCTGCAATCCTTTTTCCGATTCTCTCCTCTGCCATAATAATGCATAGTGGCAGAGCATAGTAAGAATATGTTCGAACTTCCGGTGTGATGCATATCGGAAGTTCGATATTCTTTTTTGTATGGTTGTTTTTTATCACAAAAACTTTCTCCTCTCATCTACAATATCTTCCGCATTTTCCAACATCAAAACACTAAGTAGAACAAATGACTAACTTATGTGATGAATGTTTATTAGTGCATTCATCACACAGTTTGCAGCCATTCGTACAATTTATATCAAAGCAAAATGATTATATATTTTTTACCAGCGTGTCAGGTAACTATGATATACCCAACCCCATGTTCCTGTTTTCACACGTTTTACATAATACCAGTCGCCATTCGATTCATTTGCACTTTTGGTATAATTAATACACACGTGTTCACCATTGTACATTAATTCAAGCACAGTCGCCGACTTTTTCGGTTGTTTACGCAGCCTTGCTCCATCTCCTTTAACATTGCCATTTTCACCAATCGCACGAGATTGTACAAGATTAATTGTAGCTGTACCAATCACATCACCAGGATACTCTTCTTGTGCCTGTACCTCTGATGTTTTTGCTGCTTTGACATCTGTTGATAACACACCCGTTACCCCAAAACACATAATCAAAGTCATTGCTATAGCCCAAAAACGTTTTTTTCTTTTCATCATAATCTGATTCCTCCTTTTCATAAATCCATTTTCTCATTTTGCTTATGATCCTTTATCTATCCATCAATTTCTACTTCACACACCAATTCATCCTGCGTTTTCTCCTTATCCAGATAAGAAGCATCCTCTAATCGATACATCTGATAAACACTTTTCGTCTTCATACTATAAAGATACACCACCGCTTGTCCGGAATCTGTTCTTATAATGTACTTCACAGTACCCCATTTCAGTGTGTTATCTTTTTCATATACGTATTGCATCGACATATTTTGAATTTTATCCGCAGGGTAAAGAGTTTCTTGCATCTTTCTTACCATAGCAGCATTTTGTATAAACTCTTTTTTGTCAACCTTTATTCCACTGGCATACTCTTCCTGCTTCTTGTGTTCGATAGCAATCTGTTGAATTTCCCCTTCTTTACTGTCCACTTCAACTAACGCATCAAATAACCAAGTTTGTTTTTTTAAAGCAATTTGGTAACTGGCAAGCCGCTTTCCTTTTGCAGTTCTTGTTGCATTAAATTCACATGTAACATCTGCCTTATCTGTAGATACTTCATACATTGTTTCAATGCTCTTACAAGCAAGCTGCATTGCTTCCTTTTTGCTTATTTTTTCATCTGGTTGCGGTGTTTCCTCCACTACTTTATTTTGTTCTCTGACACTATAATCTCGCTTTTCCATATAATCCACAATTTCTAGTATCTGTTCCTCTGTTAAAGTCTCTTGTGGAAGATAAAATGTACTGTTTTCGGTACAAAATGCCAGTTCATTTTCTCGTATATCTTTTTTCTTTGAGACTTCACGTATTTTGTTTTCAGGAAATTTTCCACGTTTTTCATAGGCAATTCGCAAAGACTGCATTCTTTCTTCTTCTTGCTTTGTCAAACTTCTGGAATAACTGTCTCCCGCCTTTTCTGAATTTTGCACCGTTTCGTTATAATTCTTTTTATCTTCCTGTGTAATAGACTGCATTTTTTCGTGATATAAGTTAATTGCCGCCCCTGCTCCTAGGGAAGAAGCAAACACCGTAATGCATATCGTAATCATAGCTGCTGTCTTCGAATAAAAAAAATGCAAATATGGTTTCTTTTCTTTTGCGGAAATATTTGACAATGTTTCTTCTATTCTTTTGTCATATGCTTTTGGTACTTGTATCTTTGAGTTTTGTAATATTTTTTTTAACTCTTCACCAAATATATCCTGCATCTCATCGCACCCTCTCTTCATTTTCTTCTATTAATTTTTTCAGCTCATTCCTGGCCCGGAACAGTCTGGATTTTACTGTCCCTTGCGGAACATGCAGCATTTTGGCGATTTCTTTTACCTGAAATCCCTGATAATAATGTAATACAACGATAACACGCAGATCCTCGTCCAGTGAAAAGATAAATTCCCACACTTTCTTAGTCTGTTCATTCTCCTGCGGAAGAAATTTTTCAATCTCATCCGTAAAAAGATACCGGTTTCTTTTCTTAATTTCCTTTCTGGCATTGTTCACTAGTATCTGCATCAGCCAGCTTTTGAATTTTTCCTCATCGCGAAGAGTATGTATTTTCTCATAAGCCGTCAATATCGTCTCTGCCACGACATCTTCGGCATCATGATAATTGTTCACAATACTATTTGCCAAAAGAAACATTTCCTCTTTATACCGTCGTATCTGTAAACTGAAGTATTCTTTTTTCATGGTAAGCGCTTTTCCTCCATATACTTCCCGTCGGAAGTACTTCTATATATTAGATACTTTAAAATGGCAAAAGGTTCACGAGGGGGGGATTTTTTTAAAAAATAAAAGGTCTTTGCTTAAATAAACAAAAACCTTTTTCTCTTCCCTATGCCTTTGTATAATGAACCATCCGGTAACTCGAACTTTCCATACCATATTCCTCCGTGGTTTCCACCAGACAAATATAATAATCCTCGTTGTCTCCGACAAAAAAGTCCATCACCGTCGCCTGCCCCTGCGCCAGATCATCAAATGTCGTCGCACTGGTCAATGGTTCCAATTCCTCGGAATTTTGATAATTGGCTGCCTGATATACCGTATCGCCGTTAAACAGATACAATTTCCAGTCATCCGGATTCATATAAAAATACCATTCTTTTCCAAGCACGTCATCGCCAAGAGAACTGCCAAATTTATTTTGCTCTTCAAGATCCGGGATTCCAAGCACCTGAAAACTTTTGAGGCCTTTGGAATAAAAGATCAATTCGCTCTCTCCGTAAGCAAACCGTGTCTTGGAGGAAATGACACTTCCAAGATCATTTAATGTTTTTCCGGTCTCTCCGTCGATATAGTAACCGTATCCGCCTCCGCTTTCTCCGCAGATCAAAAGAATGTTTCCATCTTCATAGACGTGGTAATCTGTGATCCAGTCTACTTCCCAGGCTTCTCGTTTTCCAAAATCTTCCTTCACTGCCGGAGCTGCTTCCAATGGGATTTCATAAACCGAATCATTTTCTTCATCGATTTCAAGAATCGAATATTTTTCTGCGATTCCATCTGTCACTTCACCGTTCACTTCGATATCTGCCTTTTCATAATATACAAATACCGCATACAGATTTCCATTGTCGCCCCGGCGGAAATTCTGAACTTTACAGCGTGTCCACTCCTTCTGTTCGTACTTATTATTTAAAAATTCACTCAGGGAAACATCGCACAATTCATCAGATTCCCAGTTGCCTTTCTCATCGAGTGTCCATCTGCTTATCGTGGCATTGTACTCGTCATCTTCCAGCGTAAAATCACTGGAATATACCGCCGGTTTTCCTTGAAGATCTGCCACAAAGCCTTCAAAAGAGGCTCCCAGATAATCGCTGGCAGACGCATTTGCGGTCTGCAAAGGATCCGGCAGTGACATTTCTTTGCTCTCGTATCTTGCCTCTTCTTTTGTCTGCGATATGTCGGTTGTTTCTTTTTTTACCTGTTCGCTGCTTCCACAGCTGCTAAGCACCAGCATACTTGCCAATGTGATTGCTAATATTTTCCTTCTCACTGTAAGCCCTCATTTCTATCATTATAAAATCATGGACAGTTGGATACGTTTTTTCTGCAGATCTACTGACAGCACTTTTACTTCAACCACGTCTCCGACACTTACCACTTCCAATGGATGTTTCACGAATTTCTTATTTGTCAGTTTGGAAACATGTACCAAGCCGTCCTGGTGTACTCCGATGTCTACAAATGCGCCAAAATCAATGACATTGCGTACGGTTCCTTTGAGGATCATTCCCTCTTTCAGATCTTTCATCTCAAGCACATCGGTACGAAGAACCGGTTTGGGCATCTCGTCGCGCGGGTCTCTTCCAGGTTTTTCCAATTCTTTGATGATATCATTGAGCGTCATCTCACCGATTCCAAGTTTTTCGGAAAGGGATTTACGGTCTTTTGCCAAAAGAGAAAGACCAACTACACCGCCACGGACATCTTCTTTACCAAATCCGAGAAGGGAAAGAAGTTCCTCTGCTGCCCCATAAGATTCCGGATGTACACTCGTTGCATCCAATGGATTTTTTCCATCGCTGATCCTCATAAATCCCGCACACTGTTCAAACGCTTTCGGTCCAAGTTTCGCCACTTTGAGAAGCTGTCTGCGGCTTGTAAATTTACCATTTTCCTCGCGGTAGGCTACGATATTTTTTGCAATCGGTTTGGAAATACCGGAGATATATTCTAACAGGGAAGCCGATGCCGTATTCAGGTCGACGCCGACATTGTTTACACAGTCTTCGACTACCGCCGTCAATGCTTCACTCAATTTCTTCTGGTTCATATCGTGCTGATACTGTCCGACTCCGATGGATTTCGGATCGATTTTTACCAATTCCGCAAGCGGATCCTGAAGGCGTCTTGCAATCGAAACCGCACTACGTTGCCCCACGTCAAAATTCGGAAATTCTTCTGTCGCCAGTTTGCTTGCCGAATAAACCGAAGCTCCTGCCTCGTTTACAATAACGTACTGAACCGGTTTATTAATCTCTTTTAACATCTCCACGATCACCATCTCGGACTCACGGGAAGCCGTTCCATTTCCGACGGAAATCAGGGAAATATTGTATTTATCAATCAGCCCTTTTACAATACGTTTGGACTCTTCTACTTTTTTCTGTGGCTCTGTCGGAAAAATGACGATCGTATCCAATACTTTTCCTGTCTCATCCACAACAGCTAATTTACAGCCGGTACGAAATGCCGGATCCCAGCCAAGTACCACTTTGCCGGCGATCGGAGGCTGCATCAGAAGCTGGGTAAGATTTTTTCCAAATACTTTGATGGCACCGTCTTCTGCTTTTTCCGTCAATTCATTGCGGATGTCACGTTCGATCGATGGTGCGATCAGACGTTTATAACTGTCAGCCAGCACTTCCTTGAGACACGGCGTTGTATATGGATTTTCTTTCGTGATTACTTTCTTTTCCAGATAACGCAAAATACGTTCTTCCGGTGCTTCTATTTTTACGGTAAGAAATTTTTCTTTTTCTCCTCGATTAATCGCCAGAATACGGTATCCCGCGATCTTCTTTACCGCCTCACTGAATTCATAATAATTTTCATAAACCGACTTTTCTTTTTCGTCTTTTGCGACAGATACAAGAAGTCCTTCCTCCATCGTAAGTTTACGGATATACATACGATAATCGGCATCATCGGCTACGGATTCCGCGATGATATCCATCGCTCCCTGAATCGCCTCTGCCACTGTTTTCACTTCTTTTTCTTCGGAAATATAACTTTCCGCTTCGGTCTCCAATGGCTGCTCTGTCATCTGAAGCAGGATAATATTAGCAAGTCCTTCCACTCCTTTTTCTTTGGCAATCGTCGCACGAGTACGGCGTTTCGGACGATATGGACGATACAGATCATCCACGACAACCTGTGTCTGTGCTGCAAGAATCTGGGCTTTCAATTCGTCAGTCAGTTTACCCTGTTCTTCAATACTTGCCAGAACCTGTTCTTTCTTCTCTTCCAGATTGCGAAGATAGATCAGTCTTTCATGCAGATTACGAAGCTGTTCATCGTTCAATGCCCCATGCTGTTCTTTTCGGTAACGGGCGATAAAAGGAATCGTATTTCCTTCGTCAACCAGCTTAACGACAGCCTCTACCTGCCATACCTTAATCTCTAATTCTTCTGCTATTTTTTTATTAATATCCATTCGTCTTTCTCCTCCGGATCCAATCAGCGCAATGTCTGATTTCGTTTCATTTTATTTGCCACTTTATTGTGATACATGATATCATCGCTTTCCCTCATATAACTTTCCAATGTATCTCCCGCTCCCGGGATGCCCATTTTATAACCGAGGCTGGCATATACCTCGTATGGTTTGTGTGATTTTTTATTATAATTAGCAAGGCTTCGCTCAAAGACGCGTACCCAGTTTTTTACATCTTCCTCGTCCTGGCATGGGAATAATACTTCGAATTCATCCCCGCCGATGCGCGCTCCGATCTGTCCGCTTATCGCAGCTTCCTGAATCGCATAGCCTACCGCACGCAGTGCCGAGTCACCTTCGTGGTGCCCGTAAATATCATTGATCGGTTTCAAACCATCCATGTCGATTCCGATGACACATACCACACTGTCTCTCGCTCGCGCATTCATAAACTGAATTCTTGCATATTTTTCAAATCCACGGCGGTTAAATAATCCTGTCATCACATCCTGTATGTACATGATCTCCAGTTCATCGATGGCACGCTTCATCTTGCTCTTTACCAGAATATTCATAATGACATCATCAATCGCCATACTCCAACGCATATATAGTTTCCCGGCATTCTCCGGGCTTTCATAGGCGTATGCCTCATACCCGTAACATTCATCCTGAAAATGCAGCGGACTGAACACATAGCATTGCGGCTCGTCGCTCGCCAGCTCTTTCGGGATCAACTGCCGGCGGTCAAATTCATAGCTGACATTTCCTCGATTTTCACGGTTATGAAATACAATTCTCGCTTCCATCTGATCGGTATATCCATGAGGATTTTTATCATCCATCATAATATCATCACGGAGGCAGATGAGGTAATTTTTAAATCCTTCAATGTTGTAAATATACATCTGAATGATTGGATTAATCTCCTCAATTTTTTCTACCCTTCCAAGTCGTATATTCATAAAGCAAAACTGCATTTCAAGATTGTCATGATTTACAATATTATCATGATTCATACAGCGGTAATACACGATGGAAGAATGGTTATCCGCAAGACATCCACACGATTCTCTCGCTTTTAATTCTGCCGTCACATAAATATCTTCCACGGAAGGGTCATTTTGATGCTTATCAATTAACGTAACTGCTTTTTTCGCCATATCCGTAAAATCCACACGTACTGTCGTTACCGATGGGCTGTATATCATTCCGGACTTAATTCCATCATACCCCGTCACGATCACATCCTGTGGTACACTGAGATTTCTTTTATACAGTTCGTCAATGACTGCCATCGCCATATAATCATTGGCACAGACGATCGCATCCGGACATTTTCCCTCTTCCATAAACCAGTCGCAGGCAGCTTTTCCTTCGTTTTTCCAAAAATCTCCATAATACACTCTGTGTTCAGAAACCGGAAGGTGGTATTCTTCCATAATCTGGTAAAATGCAACCAGTCGTTCTTCCGCATCCGGATGTCCTTTTCTTCCTGTCATAAAAGCAATATCTTTTACTCCGTGACATTCGATCAGATGACGGATCATCCCACCCATTGATATCATATTGTCCACTAACAGATTATTGGCACCCGCCATCCTCTGTTGAAGACTAACGATTGGACACTTTACTTTTTCGCGTAACGTCTCTAGCACATTTCCAATCGCTTCATCGATAGAAAATGAATCTCCTGCTACAATTATACCCGAAAACTCATCATAATCCGGCAATGAAAAAATGTCTTTTTCTCCCTGCGCATAAAGAGTACTCTGTCCATAATTTCCATAGCATGTAAATATTGCAAGATTGTACCCTAATTTTTCAGCTTGTATCGCTGCACCGGTACAAATTTCACGTTGATATTCCCCATGCGAATTACAACTAAATATCGCTATCGTTTTTCGATTATTGTGAAACATAGTCTTTACCTTCCCTCGTTATTTTTTATCCACTCTTTTGCTTGTGCTAGCAGCATCTCTTTTTTATTTTTATCCGGATTTTCCAATACGACATCCATCAATTGCTGTAACATTTTTCCAAGTTCCGGTCCTGCTTTCATTCCCAGCCGGATCAAATCTTTTCCTGTCACATGAAGTTCTTTGAGACACACCGCTTCTCCCTGCGCACAGACCTTCTCATAATCCTGTTTTGCCATCTGAAGCCGGTGTTCTTTTTCTTCTCTCCGGTAATCGCTCTGCGAAAGGATATCTGCCTGCTGTATCAAAAACAGATATGGCATTACCTCTTTTCCGGCCTGATTAACAAGCCGGCGCATCTCACGTCTTCCCCCTTGATATCTCCGCTCGTGAAACATTACGATCTGAGACACCATATGAATCGTATCATTGTCAAAACGGAGCCGGCGGAGAATCTCCCTTGCCCGTTCTTTTCCCTTGACATCGTGTCCATAAAAATGCGCAGTTCCGTCCGCGTCGATCGTTTTGGTCTCTGACTTACTTACATCGTGGAGTAGTGCCGCATATACTAATATCGTCTTGCATTTTTCATCGCCAAAGGCTTTATCAAATGGCGAAAAAATGCTTGTTCTCATCTCTTCTTTTTCCATTTCCCGGTATAATTTCTGAACATGCCTGACAGCCTGCATCGCATGCTCTCCCACAGAAAATGTATGATGCGGGTTTTCTTGTGTCGTCTGAAGCATCTTACGAAACTCCGGGAAAAAATATTCACAAAGCCCGGTGTCTTCTGCCAGTTTTAGTTTTTCCGGCTGACCGGATAAAAGTAATTTTGTAATCTCTACCCGAATCCGCTCTTTGCTCACATTTTGTATCGTCGGAGCCAGTTCATAGATGGCCTCGAGAGTCTCTTTTTCGAGATCAAATCCCAGCTGCCCGGCAAAGCGCACACCACGGAGCATCCGCAGGGCATCTTCGGAAAAACGCTGTCTCGCATCTCCGACACAACGAATGACCTTTTTTTCCAGATCTGAAATGCCACCAAACAGATCAATCATCCCGCTTTTCGGATTGTACGCCATCGCATTGATCGTAAAATCGCGGCGTTTCAAATCTTCTTCCAGATTTGCCGTATATTCTACCTGTTTGGGATGTCGGTGATCTTCATATTCTCCATCCACACGGTATGTCGTCACTTCATATCCGGTTCCTTCCACCATAACGGTTACAGTTCCATGTGCGATTCCGGTATCTATGGTTTTTCGAAAGATCTGCTTTACCTCTTCCGGTTTTGCAGATGTCGTAATATCCCAATCTTTCGGCACATGTCCCAGCACACTGTCTCTGACACATCCACCGACAGCATAGCCTTCTTTGCCATTTTCTTCCAGTTTGTCAAGAATCCATTGTACCTGTTCCGGTATCTGCATGCCATCTTCTCTCTTTCTTAATCTTCTAATGTCTGAGGACGAACCCAGTTTCTCTTGATTCCTTTATGCTTCCACTGATCCTTTTCTTTATTATAACTGTCAATGGACATAAAATGATAATCACTGCTCGTCTTTAATGCCTTATAAATTGTCTTACAGCTGACACGATGGCGGTTGTGCTCCGGATCTCCGGAATCTGCCAAAAATACTGTGTTGTCTGTTTTATCGTATAAGAAAAGGGTCACATAATGTCCCGGTGTATTTTTCCAATAAGAAGAGTCGTTCGCACTGCTCACAAGCACAAGACTCGCCCGGCCTTCCTGTACCTGTTTTAAAAATTGTTTGTACGTTGAAGGTTTGTGATGCAGGGATGTTTCAAAGCCTATTGAATTTAAAGTCGCCTGCATCTGCTCCCAGGAGATGGCCCCTCCCCCCGGATAATACGTTACTTTTTTTGCATACCGGTAAATATCCGTCGGAAGACATTGGTACTCCGTCAGCGAACTGTAAATATTTGCCATACAGCAGAATCCACAGCCAAACGCACCAAACGATTGCCCATCATAAAATGTTTTTCCCCATTTTCCGGACCATTCCCGTCGTTCCTTCCAGGATTTTGGTCCTTGAAGATACGTATAAATTCCGTCTTCCGGAGAGGGTGTCGCCGCTGCCTGTACCGCACTTTCGCTTACCGGTGCTGCCATCACGGCGGCATCCGTCACGGCTCCTTCACGCACGGTCACTGTCTGCGTACCACTTGTTTCCACTGCCTGTTCTCCGTTCTGATCAAAAAACAGACCAATCACAAGAACCAGCACCGCCACGGCACTCATTATTATAAAATGTCTTTTATCTCTGGCATCTCGTCTCCACTTCATCGTCATCCTCCATCTCAGACGAATCGATCTACCGCTATCGTATATCGTCCTTTTTTCGTCTCTCTCAGCACACCTCGGTAAATGATTTTTCCATATCCCCGCACACTGACCACATCATCTTCTTTTAATATCCCGCTGTTATTTTCATACACTCTGCCCCCGACAAAGATCTTTTTTTCGCGGAATAATGGAATTACTTTACTGCGTGACAACGAAAACACTTTTGCCACCACGGCATCACAACGCGGCGATGTCAGAACCAGTTCTTCCCTTTTCAGAACAGGTTTTATCGCCTGCGGAATCTCCTGCATCTCTTCACATACCACATTGGTATGGCGGATTTTGATAAGATTATCACAGATAAAATCTTTCATGGAAGCCAGGCAGAAAAAATAACTCTCTTTTTCCATTACCCAGATATCTCCGATTACCTCGCGTTCAATCCCAAGGTGCATGATCGCTCCCAGGACATCCCGGTGATTACATTTTTCTGCAAACTTTGCAGCCATCGGCCGGCAGTGAATACAGGAAATGGGAAACTCTTCCTCATATCCAAATTCTTCCGGATTTCCAAAACGGATCATCTGCCTCTCGGTTCCGTCACAGCCGCCGGACACCGTAATTCCGGCATATTGAAGTTCGGGTTCTATCGTATAAAACTCATCCTGTTCTGCCAAGGACAGAAAATGAGTAAATGTATATCGTCCCTGTGAAAAACTGACTTCCGCCAAATCTTTCAGGCGTTCTTTGGTCATCCTGAATCCTCCCTTAGTCATTCTTTTCTATTATACCGAGAATTTTTGAAAAAGTCAATGAAGTGTACAAATTCCGTGGCTTTCATATCGCCACGCTTCCGCTTTCACATCTTTGATCTCCGGATGTTCTCCACAGACTTTACACGTCGGTATCGCTTTTCCAAATTTCACCTCCCGAAATGTCAGGTTCAAGCCATCAAAAACGACCATGCGGCCGGTCAAAAGTCTGCCGATGCCGAGAAGATATTTTATCGTTTCCAAGCCCTGCACACAGCCGATAATCCCCGCCATTACGCCGATCACGCCGGCTTCGCTGCAATTTGGCACACTTCCCTGCTCTGGAATTTCCTCAAAAATACAGCGGTAACATGGTCCCTGCCCCGGCACATACGTCATAACCTGTCCCTGAAACCGCAGGATCCCGCCATGGCAAAATGGTTTGCCGGCAAGCACACACGCATCATTGATCAAAAATTTGGTTTCAAAATTATCCACTCCGTCTACGACAAAATCATATTCTTTGATAAGATCCCCGATATTTTCCGGTGTCAGCCGCATCGCATACGTTTTTACGGTCACATCAGGATTGAGCAGTTCGATCGTTTCTTTGGCAGAATCCACCTTTTTCTGTCCGAGACGACTCGTATTATGAATGATCTGCCGCTGAAGATTGGACAATTCCACAACATCCGCATCCACGATTCCGATCGTTCCGACACCGGCTGCCGCAAGATACAGAGCGACGGGCGCACCAAGTCCTCCGGCTCCGACAACAAGCACTTTCGATGCCAGAAGTTTTTCCTGTCCTTCCTGCCCCACTTCATCCAAAAGCACATGGCGGGAATACCGTTCCATATTTACCTCTTTTGCATGATCGATCAGCCACCGCAAAAAACCGCCTTCGAGATGGTATGCCTGCCAGCCTTCTTTTCGCAGTTCTTCTACCACTTGCAGACTTTTTTCCCCACGCTGGCAAAATACCACGATGCATTTATCCTTTGGCAATTTTTCCTTTTCTTCTGCAAAACAGCGAAGCGGAATACAAACCGCTCCGGGAATCGACCCATGATGGTAGACCACTTCTTCTCTCAGATCTACCAGAACGGTGTTGTCGTTTTCCATTTTTTCCCATTCTTGCCATGTCAATTCTTTTTTATCACTCAACTGCCCTGTCATCGTCATTCTCCTTCATCGTATCGTTCCTGCTTCCAGTATATCAAATTTCTGTACAATGTACAATTGAAAATAGTTGATTTCCTTGGTATAAAATGCTATCATAGTATTACTATTGTTAAAAAGGATGGTGGAACCATGAAACTTTGGGGAGGACGTTTTACAAAAGAGACGAATCAATTGGTACATAATTTCAATGCTTCGCTTTCTTTTGACCAGAAATTTTATAAACAGGATATCCTCGGAAGTATCGCCCATGTGACGATGCTTGAAAAACAGAAAATTCTTACCGCTGACGAAAAAGAGACAATTATCGGCGGATTGAAAAGCATTTTGGAGGATATCGAATCCGGTAAATTGGAATTTACCGCAGAACACGAAGACATTCACAGTTTTGTCGAAGCACATCTGATCGAACGTATCGGCGATCCCGGCAAAAAACTTCATACCGGACGCAGCCGCAATGACCAGGTAGCATTGGATATGAAATTGTACACCCGCGATGAGATTGTCGAAATCAACGATCTTTTGAAAGAACTTCTTGTGACGATTCACCGCATTATGAAGGAAAATGTGGATACTTTTATGCCGGGCTTTACACATCTGCAAAAAGCGCAGCCGGTCACTCTGGCGCATCATTTTGGCGCATATTTTGAAATGTTCCGCCGCGACCGCAGCCGTCTGCGTGACATCTATGACCGCATGAATTACTGTCCGCTCGGTGCCGGTGCTCTTGCCGGGACAACCTATCCGCTTGACCGTGAATATACCGCTTCCCTGCTTAATTTTGATGGTCCTACATTAAACAGCATGGATTCTGTTTCCGACCGTGATTACCTGATCGAACTTCTCAGTGCACTTTCTACGATTATGATGCATCTGAGCCGTTTTTGCGAAGAGATCATTGTCTGGAATTCCAATGAATACCAGTTTGTAGACATCGATGATTCGTATTCAACCGGAAGCAGTATCATGCCACAGAAGAAGAATCCGGATATCGCAGAATTGATCCGCGGAAAGACCGGACGTGTCTATGGGGCTCTCATCAGCATGCTTACGACGATGAAGGGCATCCCTCTTGCCTACAATAAGGACATGCAGGAAGACAAAGAGTTCACCTTTGATGCAATCGACACCGTGAAAGGATGTATTTCTCTCTTTAACGGCATGATCGACACGATGAAATTTAAGAAAGAAAATATGGAAGCCAGTGCGAAAAACGGCTTTACCAATGCGACGGATGCCGCCGATTATCTTGTCAACCACGGAGTTCCGTTCCGCGATGCACACGGTATCATCGGCCAGCTTGTGCTCCTTTGCATTGACAAAAACATTTCTCTGGATGACCTTCCACTAGAAGAATACAAAAAGATCTCACCGGTATTTGAGGAAGATATTTATGAGGCAATTTCCATGAAAACCTGCGTAGAGAAGCGAAATACGATCGGAGCTCCGGGACGCAATGCCATGGAAAAAGTATTAGCGATCAATGAAAAATATCTGATGGAAAGTTAATGACTTTTCTATAATCCTAATAGGGCTCCCCTCCCCCATATGAGCATTTTTAGCCTTGTCAAAGGCGAGAAAAGAACACGAAGTGTTCGAAATGCGAATGTGTGGGCGGGGAAGCCTGAATAGTTACATTCTATTAACTCCAAATATAGTAAATGATTCCTGCTGCTAAAAGTGCCACAGCCACCGTAATGATAATCTTCGGTATTGACAATGGCGTCTTTCCGGCTATCTTTCCGGTCTGTCCATTTACCATAAATTGGTAAACCTTGTCTTTATACTTAAAGTTGGATACCCAGATTGGCAAAAGAAGATATTTGTATGTCACATCATTGAATGACGTATTTAATATCACTCGTCTCGTATGATCGGCATTGTGCTCATTTTCAATCTTATCTTCGACATTGCGTTTCAATTTTGCCGAAATGGCTTTTTTCGCTTGTTTCCAGGCATCTTTTACACCAAGTGCATAACGCTCTGCCACAAATCCGGCTACGTATTCCGGCTTGTAAGCCTTATTGTTTTCCGTATCAAATGGCTCCAGTTTATGAAGCATGTTGGAATCGTGGCGGTCCGATGCGAGAATCAATTCGTCATCGATAAACTCGTTGTATGTACCGGAGGTCGAATACCAGTCTGTCTCCGTATGGCTATGTTCATCGTCATCCTGCACTTCCCGATCGATACCATATTGACCGGTATATGTCGAAAATGTATTGGTGTCAAAGGTCCAATACGGAAGATAGATTCCGTTGAAACTTTTTGGTCGCGCACTTTCTTTGGCAAGACGCGGACAAAACCATTTCTTTTTGATCCATTCTTTAAAGAGACGGGAAGCATCTTTGTCATTTACCTGAAACGGCACAACTCCTCCCGGTGCGATCGTATCCTGATCGTTTGCTTCCATAACCTGGTTGGATCCGCAAAATGGACAGACAGCCGATGTCTGAAGGGCATCGTAAATGGATTCTGCACCACATGCCTCACAAATTACGGTCTTCTTCTCTACACCCCAGTTTTTATTCGCCGTTTTATCCACTAGATCAAAATCCAGTTCTTCTGCCTTTTGGGGCTCCTCATCGGATACGGCGATTTCTTCTTCATAATCACAGAAACCACATTTCATATGTCCGGTTTTTGGATCAAAGTCCATAATACCACCACACTGCGGACATTTTTTATCCGTTTCTTCTTTGGTCTCCGCAAAATTAATATTGTCAAAATTTTCCTCTTGCTGGTTCATTCTTTTCCTCCATTCTCATTACTGAATGTCATTTTCATCAAAAATATCCCCGCATTCCGGACAGAATTTCGGTGGATGATATGGATCTTCCGGCTGCCATCCGCATTTATCACAACGGTACAATGGAGCGCCTTCCGGTTTCTTTGCGCCACAGTTCATGCAGAATTTCCCCTGATTCACTGTTCCGCAAGAGCAAGTCCAGCCTGCTGGTTCTTCCGGTTTTGGCGTGCCACATTCCATACAGAATTTTCCAGTATTTCCCGTCTTTCCGCAATAGCAGGTCCAGCCTTCTGCTGCCTGCTGCTGAGGCTGTGCCTGTGGCTGTGGTGCCTGCTGAGGCTGAGGCTGTGCCTGTGCGGCTGCCTGCTGCTGAGCTCCCATCGCAAATAACGAATTCGCATCCATTCCACCTGCCTGCGTCGCCATATTCATACCGGCAAATGCCATCATCGGACCTGTCGCCGTATTCGAAGCGGCTGCTTTCATCGCCTCTGCCTGTGCTCCGGCAAGTGTTGCTGCTGCCATATTTGGATTGCGGAGTACAGCGGTTTTCTGCATTTCTTTGATCATTTGCTCATCTTCTTCAGATGCCTTGATCGTATTCACACCAAAGGCAACAATCTGCAGTCCGCGAAGTTTTCCCCACTGCTCAGACAATTCCTGATTCAGTGCATCCGCTACCTCTTTTGTATGTGCCGGAACTGCACTATAACGGATTCCGAGTTCCGAAATTCTTGCAAATGCCGGCTGCAGCGCCGTCATAAGTTCGGTTTTTAACTGCGAATCTATCTCGTCTCTGGTGTATTCATCCGTTACATTTCCGCACACATTGGTATAGAATAAAATTGGGTCAAAAATTTTATAAGAATATTCACCATTGCAGCGTACCGAGATATCTACATCGAGTCCGATATTGTTATCTACCACACGGAATGGAATCGGATTTGCCGTACCATATTTATTTCCCATAATTTCTTTGGTATTAAAGAAATATACCCTCTGGTCTTTCCCGGTATCTCCACCAAACGTAAAACGCTTACCTATCTGTGAAAACGTCTGCTTAATCGTGTCTCCTAAATCTCCACAGAACAAACTTGGCTCGCTTGAAGTATCATACATAAATTCTCCTGCGTCTGCACAAAACTCAACCACTTTCCCTTGATCTACGATGATCATACACTGACCTTCATTGACAGCAATTACCGATCCATTCGAGATAATATTATCGTTTCCTTTATTGGATGTACCAAATTTTCCGCTTTTTCTCATTTGTCCCTTCGTAACAAGCACATCCGCTTCCATCGCATCACAATAAAAATACTCTTTCCATTGATCTGCCATCGTACCACGGATTGCACCTCCAACTGCCTTAATTAATCCCATTCTGTATCCTCCATTTCGTTTTTATAAGGGTTACCCCCTCTTTTTTATTGATTTTATTATAACCTTTTTCCCTTCCCCTGTCTACCAAAAAAAATAGTCCCCCGGAGAATTTCCGAAGGACTATCTTTTTTACGATCTTATCGCAGGGTAGTCTAGACTAACGCATAGACTCCTCCTGTTTCTTGATCATCTGTCGCACCATCTCGCCGCCGATACTTCCTGCTTCTTTGGATGTGAGGTCACCATTGTAACCATCTTTCAAGTTTACGCCAAGTTCAGACGCAACCTCCATCTTGAATTTGTCCATAGCATCTTTCGCCTGTGGTACTTCCATTCTTGCTGTTTTACTCATAACATTTCACCTCCGTGTTTTTTAGTATTTATCGTAAGTGATAACGGAATGTCTTTTGTCTGAAAACATTCCGTCATCGAAACATTTTCATGTAAGCCACTCGGTTATCTGATACTATTGTACCCACGAATGAGTTTTTCATTCTGGTAATTACTGCCAAATTTTATCGTTCCTGCAAATCTCTCTGCAACGGTTCCAAATAATGCAGAAAGGTTCCCGAATACGTAGAGATTTCAAACTCCGGTTCCATCTCATCGATCGTAAAACTTTTCCGGCCGCCCTGCTCCATCCGTTTCCAAAATTCCAATAATTTTTGAAAACGAAGATACATATATTTTTCCCGGTTTTTAAAATAAATAAGCAAAAATGCGATGCCATCCTGACTTTCAAATTGTTCCATAAATTTCATTTGATGCTCATGCACATTGCTAAGTGGAAAACGGTCCTCGATGCACTCTTTTGCATCAAAACAGATTGGAATGCCCTGCACGACACCGATATAGTCAACGGTACTTTTTTGTTCAAAATACGCAAGTGTAATATGCCTCGTCTCCTGATCAATATTGATCGGTTTGATCGGCGTCGGGATTTTCTGTACCAGCGCCAGATTCTGGGCCTGGTATTTTTCATTTGTCATGTTTACAAGTTCTTCCAAAAATGATCCTCGCAGACCACGTGAATTCCATGTTGGCATGTTTAGAGTCCTTTCCTTTAGGAGTGAAAAATGTCTGTGATCTTTTTCTGCAATTCTGCATCGAAACCATCTTCTGCCTGAATTTCTTTTTCATCAAGTGCCTGATATCCCATTGGCCCATAAAGGAATTTTTGAATCAAAATACATTTTTTCCCATTTTTATCAAACACTTTCCAATACAATTCGCTTTCATAGGCATTTTTCTCCGAATTATATTTTCCATCCGTCAGACAAAATGAATTTTTCCGACAACGGCTCAGTATATCATACAAGCATTTTCCAACTTTTTCCTGATACGCAGAACCTTCCGTTTCAGTATCTTTCACCGGATTTTTTTTGCAGTCTTCCACAAAAAAAATCACTGTTTTCTTTTCCGTTTTATCCTCGGACAGATTATCTTTATTTTGCTCCGAAATCCTTTCGTTTGTCAAGTATTTTCCCAAATTATCCGAGCGGCTGGCATTATAATAAAAGTCGAGATATGCCTTCATTTCTGCCACAGCATCCCCATTTCCCTTAATGTTCCGGATCACATAACTGCTGCGGTTATAAAAAAGCAGTTCCAAGACGATTTCTTCCTCCCCGCACGTGATCGCAACACTGACATCATACCCATTTTTTTCATACGCTTCCGGTTCACTGGTGTTTTCGGCTCCTTCATAACAGATATCATCTATCTTAATCGAAGTCTCTTTTCCGGCAAAAATTTTCTGCTGCAATTGTTTGAGCTGCGCAGCCACATCTTCAAAAAGTGCCTTTTGATTAACATACTGCTGACTTGTCAACTGTACATTCATCCCACCAAGAACTTTCTCTATCTCGCCGTCGGCAAACTGTCCTGCGACTTTTTTGGCTTCATGCCTGTACATCAAACTGTCATAACTCGGACAAGGCAGTTCCGGAAAAATCTGTCCCACGGTCAATGTGCCAAATACCGCACATACCACAACTAACACCAGCACGGCGGCAATTTTTTTCATTCGATTTCTTTTTAATACTTTTGAAATTTTTTGAAATGGCCGGATATCCTCCATCCCTTCCATATTTTGTAATTCATTTTCCATCGTATCTTTTTGCATTCGTTCAAATTTTTCCAGACAGCTGTTGCATTCCTTCAAATGCTTTTCAATCTCCTCTGCCGTCTCCGGCTGGCACATACCATCTGCATACTCCGGCAATAAATCTTCTATAATGTTACATTTCATCGTCTCTACCTCCCTGCATTTTCTGAATCTGCTTTTTCTCTCAATTTTTCTTTTGCCCGATAATAAGTTACTCGTCCCCAGTTTTCTGTTGTTTCAAATATTTCGCCAATCTCATGGAACGATAACCCTCCCAGCACCCGAAGCATTACAACTTCCTTATATGGTTCCGGCAAGTTATGTATCTGTTTTCGCAACCACGCGGTCTCCTCTTTTTTAACAATATGACCTAAGATTTCTTCGTCGCTCTGCTGCTCCTGCATCTTTTCCAATGGCACATTTTTCTGTTCTGCCTTTTTGCAAAGATCGAGCCACAGATTCCTGGCAATGCGGCACAGCCATGTGGATACTTCGCATTTTCCTTCAAACTCCTCCGCATGCTCAATTGCCTTCAAAAATGTAGACTGTACAATGTCATCTGCTGTCACAGGATCTTTACAAAGCTGCAAAACAAACGCATAGATCATTTTAGCATACTTTCGATATATCTCATCAAAAGCTTTCTCTGTCAGTTTCATCCGTTGTTCTCACCACCTTACTTTTATTGGGATCTGTAAATTAGACGATTCAGAAAAAGAAAGATTACAAAAAATTCAAATTATCAATTAACAATATCATCCACCCATTTGTACAATTATTATCATCCGATAGCATAATATAAGTAATGCCTCGGTTCACATCCAAGGCACTACCATCATGCAAAAATTTGTCAATTACTATATTACCGCAAGTAAATTTTTTTGCTAAATTTTCATTTTTCTTTGTATATTTTTTTATATTCATATATTATTTCTTTTCCACCTTACTACACAAAACACCCGTTTCTTTATCCACGCTAAAAGAAAAATTGTGTGAATCCATATACTCAACTCTTTTTCTATTTTCAGCAGATGCTGGTGTTTTCTTTATCGTTTTTCGGGTAACAAACGGTAATGTTGGTTTTATCGCACATGCATTCATACAAATCTCTCCTTCCTTATCTTTCTTTGCCAAAACAATCATCTCAGTCTAAAATCAATCCTTTTAGTAATTATTATATCTATTTTTCGCAAATAGTATGATAAAAAAGGGGCTGTCTCTTTAACATTTAATAATCGTTAAGGCACAGCCCTCTTTACCTTTATTCCTCTACATTATGATATACTGCCTGTACATCGTCGTCTTCATCGAGAAGATCCATGATACGGTTGAACATTTTCACGTCTTCGTCGCTTGTCAGTTCTACGTAATTTTGCGGGATCATGGTTACTTCTGCCTGAGCCATCGGAACGCCCTCTTTTTCCAAAGTTTCACGTACCTGGCTGAAATCATCCGGATCGGTAAGGATTTCGTAGCTGTCTTCTTCCTCATTAAAATCCTCTGCGCCGGCATCCAGAGCAAGCATCATAAATTCATCCGCATCGGTTTCGTATTCTTCTTTGTCCACGATGATCTGGCCTTTCGTATCAAACATATAAGATACACAGCCTGTCGTTCCTACGTTTCCGTTTCCTTTGGTAAATGCGTTACGTACATTGGAAGCAGTACGGTTTTTGTTGTCGGTAAGCGCTTCTACGATGATTGCTGTTCCGCTCGGGCCATATCCTTCGTATGTAATATTTACATAATTTACCGCATCGACGTTTCCTGCTGCCTTTTTGATACCACGATCGATCGTATCATTTGGCATGTTATTCGCTTTTGCTTTGGCGATAACATCACGAAGTTTACTGTTGTTATTTGGATCCGGGCCGCCTTCTTTGACTGCTACGGCGATCTCACGGCCGATTACGGTAAAGATTTTTCCTTTCTTCGCATCATTTTTCTCTTTTTTATGCTTAATATTAGCAAATTTTGAATGTCCTGACATGGTTAGCCTCCTTAAACTTTGTTACCTTTGTATTCTATATCATACATCATTTTATCTGAAGAATCAAGTTTTGCAGATTCTCAATGACGTTTTGAACCATTTTTTCTGTTTTTACCGCGCACATGATCGTGTCATCACCGGCGATACAGCCGATAATCCCTTCAATTTCCATCGCATCCAGTGCCGCAGCGACCGCCATCGCCATCCCGACTGCGGTTTTTATGACAAGCAGATTCCCCGCCTGTTCCATCGAAACGATGCCATCTTGAAGAAGTGCCGCATACCGGTTTGCCGGCTGTGCTGCGGGATGTTTGATCTCCGCCGCCACCGGAATCGTGCTTCGCATCGCATATTTCTGCCGAACCTTTTGACCGGGAACTTTTTCCAATGACAATTCCCGGATATCGCGGGAAACCGTCGCCTGTGTCACAGCATACCCGGCTTCTGTCAGATATCCGGCAAGATCTTCCTGCGTTTCCACTTCATGATTTTGTATAATTTCAATAATTTGTTCCTGTCGCTTCTTTTTCATGCTGCTACTCTTCCTCTCATCATGTGCGGTTCAGCTTGCTTCGCATCTTCTGATAAAACCCAATTTCTCCGACACATACCATATTAAACGGAAGTTCCGCCTTTTGAATCCGGATCACGTCCCCGGTCTCAATTGCGGCACACACCTCCCCATCACATCGAACCGATGCTTCATCGACATAACTCTCGCGTGTCTTTTCCACTTTTACACAAATCTCAGCCTGCGAAGAAACCACCACACTTCGTTTGTTAAAGGAATGTGGGCAGATAGGCGTGATGACAACCGCTTCCATCGTCGGCGACAAAATCGGTCCTCCGGCAGATAAATTATATGCCGTTGAGCCGGTCGGCGTTGCGATCAGCACGCCGTCTGCGACATAACTATCCATCCATTTACCGTCTACCCAGACACTCGTCGTCACCATTCTTCCAAAATCCCGTTTCCCGGCAACAATCTCGTTAACCGCAAAAAAAGTTTCTCCCGTTTTTTGCATTTGGGCCGACAATGCCATGCGTTTTTCAATCGTATATTTTCCCGACATGACAGCGTCCAGTGCCGGATAAATCTTCGGTTTTTCGATTTCCGTCAAAAAACCCAGTGTACCAAGGTTCACTCCCAGGATTGGGATTTCTTTATCCGCGATCTTTTTTGCGGCCGCGATCACCGTGCCGTCTCCGCCAAGAACGATCGCCATATCCGCTTTTTCCTGAATATCAATGGCATCGTGAGACTGAACGAGAACGCGGTGTCCCGCTTCCTGCATATATGCCTGAATGCCTTTTGCCACCTGACATCCGGAATCCTTTTCTTCATTTACGATAAGATAATACATACTCATCCCGATATATCCTCCGCATGTTTTACCGCATGTTCCTGCGCTGCCTGAATCGTTTCGTCCATCACCTTCTGCCACTCATTCCACTCATCTTCCGGAAATGTCGCAGCACCATTTTCCATTTTTTGGATATATAACAAATATTCAATATTTCCTTCCGGTCCGCGAATTGGCGAAAAATCAAGTCCCTTAATCAAAAAGCCAAGACTTTTTGCATAAGTAATGACTTGTTCCATCACTTCTTTGTGAACGGCCAGATCACGCACAACACCTTTTTTCCCGACTTTTTCTCTGCCGGCCTCAAACTGCGGTTTGATCAGGCATACCATCCGGGCCTCGTTTTTCATCAAATGCCAGATTGGCTCCAGCACCTTGGTCAGCGAGATAAATGCCACATCGATCGACACAAAGTCCACCAATTCACCGACATCTTCCGCCGTCACATAGCGGATATTCGTTTTTTCCATGGAGCGGACACGCTCATCCTGCCGCAATTTCCAGGCAAGCTGATTCGTACCGACATCGATCGAATAGACAAATTTCGCTCCATTTTGCAACATACAGTCCGTAAATCCGCCGGTAGAAGCACCTACATCCATGCAGGTAAGATCCGTCAGATCGATTGGAAATACCTGCAGTGCTTTTTCGAGTTTATACCCGCCTCGGCTGACAAATTTTAACTTTTTGCCACGAATTTCTATATAGACATCCACCGGAAACTTTTGCCCGGCTTTATCTTCTCTCTGTTCATTGACAAACACATTGCCTGTCATAATGATTGCTTTCGCCTTTTCCCGGGATTCCACCATCCCGCGATTTACCAAAAGCACATCCAGACGCTCTTTTTCCATCCTTTATTTCCTTTCCAATGCCTCACGGATCTGCCTGGCAAGCCAATTCTCGTCCATTTCATAGCGCGCATATAATTCTTCCGGCGAGCCATGTTCCACAAAACAGTCATCCACCGAGCAGTTGATAAATTTCTTCGGAATGCAGCCTTCTTCCATAAGATATGCCTCTGCCTGCTGCCCAAAGCCACCTATTTTTTCGCTGTCTTCCATCGTCACGACAATGTCATGCTTCACAGCCAGTTCTTTTACCAGCGCACGATCATACGGTTTCACAAACCGCATATTTACGACAGTTACAATGCCGGCAAAATGTTCCGCTGTCCGAAGTGCCTTTTCTACCATATCGCCTACGGCAAAAATCACAATCCGCGGGGTTTCTGCTTCCAGCAAAACTTCTGCTTTTCCTAATTCTAACGCCATATGATCCAGTGTATTTTTGTACACTTCTCCACGCGGATAACGTACTGCCACCGGACTGTCAAAATCATAAGCAAAATCAAGTGCCGCGGTCAATTCCTCTTTATCCATCGGCGAAATCACGGTCATATTCGGAATATTTGTAAGGTATGAAATATCAAATATTCCCTGGTGGGTGTCGCCGTCTCTGCCCACAATTCCGCTTCGATCCACCGCGAAAATAACCGGCAGATTGTTCAGGCAGACATCATGAATGATCTGGTCGTAAGCACGCTGCAAAAAGGTCGAATAAATCGATACGACCGGGCGTAATCCGCCAGCCACAAGTCCGGCTGCAAACGTCACTGCATGCTCTTCGGCAATTCCCACATCAAAAAATCGTTTTGGAAATTCTTCGGCAAATCTCTTCACTCCGGTTCCATCCGGCATCGCCGCACAAACAGATACCAGTTCTTCATGGGCTTTCCCTTTTTCCATCATCCAATTTCCAAATACATCCGTATAGGTTTCTTCCTCCGATTCCGGCACTTCTCCACTTTTCGGATCAAATGGTCCGACGCCATGAAAGATCGATGGATTTTCTTCTGCCGGGCGGTATCCTTTTCCTTTTTTTGTCACTACATGAATCAGAACCGGGCGGTTTTTCATCCGCGCAGCCGCCTCCAATGCCGTCAGAATACTTTCGACATCATGTCCATCGATCGGACCGACATATACGATTCCCATTTCTTCAAAAAACATCCCCGGTACAAACAGGTGCTTCAGCGAGTTTTTCGCATTTTTAATCGTTTCCGCCATTGACACTCCGACATTCGGGATGCGGTCAAGACGTTCTTCGATATTTACTTTCAAATCATTGTATTTGCGGTTTGTACGCACCTTTCCAAGATATCTTGCCATACCGCCTACATTTTTTGAGATCGACATCTTGTTATCATTTAAAATCATGATCAGATTCGACTTCATCTGCTCCGCATTGTTCAGGGCCTCAAAGGCCATACCTCCCGAAAGTGCACCATCTCCGATGACTGCCACAACTTTTTCATCACTGCCGCGCAGATCACGGGCTTTAGCAAGACCCAGCGCAACAGACAACGACGTGGAACTATGTCCGGTATTAAACGTATCTGCCGGATTTTCGCTCACTTTCGGGAATCCGCTCAAACCATCGAGCCGGCGAAGACTTCGAAAATCTTTCAGTCTTCCGGTCAGCATTTTATGAACATATGCTTGATGTCCTACATCCCAAACCAGCTTATCTTTTGGAAAATCAAGAAAGAGATGCAGTGCCATTGTAAGCTCCACGGCCCCAAGGTTCGAAGCAAGGTGTCCTCCGGTACGGCTTACATTTTTCACCAGTTGAAAACGGATCTCTTTTGCCAGTCTCCGGTATTCCTGCGGCGGAATATTCTTTATATCATTTTCTTTTTTTATTTCATCCAGTAAACGGCTCATTCTCTCACTCTTTTCTCTCTTATTTGTCGCGGTCGATCATCCAGGTCATAAGTCCGGTAAGAAATTCTTTATCTCCGTCAAATGCCTGAAGCAGTTCGATCGATTGTTCAGTATATTGTTTTACCTTTGCCTTCGCATTTTCCAGTCCGTGGATCGACACATACGTTGTCTTTTCATTTCGCTCGTCTGAGCCCACCGGTTTTCCAAGCGTCTGCTCATCGCCGATCACATCCAGAATATCATCCTGAATCTGAAATGCCACGCCAAGTTTCCGTGCACTCTTTTCCAACGTCTGCACCTCATCTGCCGTACAGCCTGCGAGGATTCCTCCGATCATAAAGCAGCTTTCTAAAAGCGCAGATGTTTTATTTACATAAACATATAATAACATGTCTTCGTCGACAAAATTTCCATCTTTTTCCACATCTACAACCTGGCCTCCAACCATGCCATAGATTCCGGCTTTTCGGGCAAGGACGCGTAATGCCTCTGCTGTCTGTGCCAGATTTTCTGCCGAGGCTGCCTCAAATGCCTGAATCGCTGTCTCATACGCATAATTCAAAAGCGCATCCCCTGCGAGAATCCCCATCGCTTCGCCGTATTTCTTATGTGTGGTCCATTTGCCGCGGCGGTATTCATCGTTGTCCATCGCCGGCAGATCATCATGCACAAGAGAGTACGTATGAATCATCTCGATTGCCGCCATAAAAGGTGCGATCAGCGAATCCTCGGTACCTCCACACATATGATAAACTTCCCGCATCAAAACCGGTCGGATCCTTTTTCCTCCGGCTTCGACACTGTATTCCATCGCCTCCAAAACCGTTTTCGGATATCCGGTCACTTCCGGAAGATAGGAAACCACTGTAGTTTCGGCTTCTTTGGCTCTTTCCTTTAAGGTCTGCTCGATATTCATGCTTCTTCCTCCGCTTCCTGTTCCATCAGGATCTGAACTTTCTTTTCGACCTGATCGATGGCTTTATTTCCTTCCACAACAAGCTTCATTCCTCGGGAAAACGTCGCATACGCCTCTTCCAGAGAAAGTTTTTCATGCTCCATCGTCATCACGGTTTCTTCTAATTTTTCCATAATTTCTTCTAATTCCATTTATTCTTCCCCTTTCAAAGCCGGATTTTTCTCTTTTGCGACCACTTTGGCTTCCAGTCTGCCATCCGCCACAATAATACGGATCACATCGTCCATTTCGATTCGGTCAACACTGTCAATCATCGCACCATCTTCTTTTTCTACATAAGCAAAGCCGCTTTCCAATCGTTTCAATGGTGACAGCCCGTCTAATCTTCCGGAAAGGATCTGCAGTTCCTGTCGTTTCTGCTGAAGCATCCGGGTCATCTGCATCGTAAGCCGGTCACTCAGATCGGCGATGTACTGCCGGTTTTGCGCAATCTGATTGGACGGATGATACAATTTTGTCTGCCGCTCCAAAAGTTTCATGCGGTCTCTTGCCATACCGATGCGGTCCCTCATCCCACGGATCAGATAACTGCGGTAATCGTCAATCTGATCCAGCAGCCGTTCTACGTCATAAACAGCAAGTTCTGCCGCCGCAGACGGTGTCGGGGCACGCAAATCTGCTACATAATCCGCGATCGTCGTATCGGTCTCATGTCCAACCGCCGATATGACCGGAGTATGACATTGATAGATGGCCTCTGCCGTCACTTCTTCGTTGAACGCCCACAGATCTTCGATCGAACCGCCTCCACGTCCGACAATGATCACATCAAGATCCATGGCATCCAGCATACGGATTCCGGCCGCGATCGTATCACACGCACCCTCTCCCTGCACCTTCGCCGGGTACAGGATCAATTGCACATAAGGATTGCGCCGTGTCGATATATTGATAATATCCTGAATGGCAGCCCCGGTCTTTGCCGTGACTATGCCAACTCGTTTTACATATTTTGGAATTTGTTTCTTGTGTTCTTCGGAAAAATATCCCTTTTGTTCCAATTTTTTCTTTAGCTGCTCGTACTTTTCCGCCAGGATTCCCTCGCCTGCATGCTGAATGGTTTTCGCATACAGCTGGTATCTGCCATCGCGTTCATACACGCTGATCGTGCCGCCGATCAAGACTTCTTGTCCATTTTCCAGCCGAAATGAAAGCCGTCTGCGGTCGCCGGCAAACATCACACAGGAAATTGCCGAAGAAGCGTCTTTCAAGGTAAAATAAATATGCCCGCTGCTATGATACTTGCAGTTCGATATTTCTCCTTTTACAAATACAACCGCAAGTGCCTCCTCTCGCTGAAACATCATCTTGATGTACTGATTGACGGCAGATACGGTGTAAACCTGTCCTCTATTCATTTACAATTTTCCCCAAGATTCCATTTACAAAAGCAGCACCGCCGTCTTCGCCGTACGTTTTTGCCAGCTCGACAGCCTCATTGACAGCGACTCCGACCGGAATCTCCTCATCAAATTTTGCTTCATAAATTGCCAGACGCAGGATCGCCAGTTCTTCTTTTCCGATTCGATCAAGTTTCCAACCATTGGAATGTTCTGAGATCAGTTCATCAATCTCAGGCAGCTTGTCCATGATCTTAGCCATATGCTCTTCGATATAAGCCTGATCTTTTTCCGTCCATTCTTTGGTCTCCATATAGGTCTCTTTTTGTTCATCAAACGGTTCTCTTCCATAAAATTCTCTTTGGAATAACAAGATAAAAACCTGTTCTCTGATTTCTCTTCTAGTCATATGCGTCCTCATTTCTTTCTATTTGTCTTTATGACATAACAAGAGCGCAACAAAGCGCCTTTTTTCAAGCCGCTTCGCTGCATGCTCCCAATGTGTCTTATGCTTTTTATGCCTGTTCTTCCGCTGCAATTCCTGCGATACGGACATTAACTTTCTCAACTTCCAAGCCGGTCATGTTTTCAATCGCCTGCGAAACCTTTTTCTGCACTTTCTCTGATACTTCCGGAATGCTGTATCCATATTTCAAAGTGACGGAAATTTCAACTGCTGCCTTATCGCCGGCAATCGTCACACGGACTCCTTTGGAATAGTTTTTCATCCCCAGTTTTCCGGCAATGTCATTGATGCTTCCACCAGCCATAGCCTGTACTCCGTCTACCTCTGCTGCGGAAATCCCTGCGATAGCAGAAACCACATCACTTGCGATCTGCACTTCCCCGATGCTGTTTTTTGATCCAAATACTTCTTTTGCCATATCTGTCACCTCATCTATCTTTCCTTAAAAAACATTATATAGTACTAGTTTACCACATTTACTGTTTTTTGCCAACAGGAGAAATAACAATTTTATCAGAAGTGCATTCTGCCTTTCTTTTCACCACATCTTCGATCTGTGCGATCTGCTGCTCCGTAAGTTCTTCGGCATTGACGATAACATCCACGCTGTCATTGACGATTGTTACGACGGTCTCATCAAACCCTTTGGCCGCCAGCAGATTTTCTGTCGCTGTCTCTTTTTCATTGACTGCCGTCATGGCAACGATTTCATTCATCGCCTTTTCTTTCTGCGCATCGGATGCTGTCTTGCTGTTTACGAGTTCCAAAAGGGTTTCTTTGTTTTTGGCTCTCGTCTGCTCTCGGGAAAGTTTGGCAGATTCAAAATAATCTCCCTTTACCGTATTATTGACAAGCACAGCTTCGCCCGCATTTTCTTTGGATGCTACATTTTCCGAATCTACTTGTTCTGCGGTTTCTCCTGCGGTATCCTCGTCACTGATGTCTGCTACCTCGCTGTCATCCACATTTTCCGCTGCGACATTTTCCTCCGTATTTTCCGTACTCTCCTGCTCGGATTGCGCCGTCGTCCCGTCCCCGGTGAGATTCAGTGCCAATTCTTCTTCCCCCGTAAGGCTCAGATAGCCGGCAAGAGCAACCATGACAACGAGAGCCGTTATAATAATCTGATTTTTTCGCAAAAGTTTTTTCACTTATTTTGCCTCCTTACTTTTCATTACTTTAATTTTATGACTTTCCACCGGAAATAATGCCGAAATTGCACTGATTATTTCACGCTGCATCGCCGGACTGTCACCGCCGCTGCACACCACGACGATTCCTTCGATCTGCGGTTCGATCTCCTGCACCACATACGGCGAAGATTCGCGGGATTCACCATCCAAAAGAACCGTCTCTTCTTCCGTCTTGGTGTCGTCCTGCTTATTGTCTTTGAGCGTCACCTTTTCCTTTGAGGCCTGCAGCGTCAGCATAACATCCGCTTTTCCCACACCTTCCACCTGCTCCAGAATTTCTTTCACCTGCTTTTCCATCTTTTCCCGGTATCTCTGCATATCGTCCGAAGTGCTTTGCTCCGTCACTGTATTTTGCGATTTCTCTGTGGTCGCCGCCTGTCTTCCGCTGTCCTTTATCGACACCAGCAAAAGCAGCACTCCGACTGCGATCAACAGTAAAATTTTTCCTTTTCCTGCTTTTTTTACCATCTGTTTGATCGTATCACTCCACGTTTCCTTCATTTTGCACCGCCTGCCCTTCCTGATTTCTGAGGTTTTCCCGCCGCTCTCCGATACGCTTCATCTCCTCTTCGACCTCTCTCGTTTCCCACTGCTTCTGATATTTTCGGAAACAGTCCTCCACGATATCTTCTTGTTTCCATTGTCGAAATAATGGTGCCGTGACCAACAGTAAAATGAGGAGCCCTTCCATAAACTGGAAATACCTACGATACGGGGAACCGGAAAAAATATGCAAAAGTACGGAAAAGACAATCATAACTCCCGTAATTTGTTTTACAATGTCAAATATCTGTTCCATTTCTGCCTCCTTTAATTTGTCGCCGCAATGATGATCGTAAGGGTCAGCAAAAAGAGCACCGCTGTCATAAATACCAATTGAAATAATAATTTCCCGCTGTCTGCACTCCCCTGAAATACCGCCACCATCCGCCGGTCTGCTACCGGCTGTGAAAATGCCGCGATCACCCGGTAAAAGAAAGTAAACAACCCTAATTTTAAAAGCGGAAGAAGGCAGATTAACGCGATGGCAATGATTCCTCCGACTCCGATGGCGCTTTTAATAAGGACGCCGCTTCCCACGATCGTATCAGTGATGCCGCCAAAGACATTTCCCACTCCGGGAATGCTCTCTGCCGCCCGAAAGACCGCACTTCGCTTTGCCTGATCGAGTGCCGGCATCAATAGTCCTTTAATCCCCTGATGTCCGAGCATGATCCCCAATATGATCTTTGTTCCCACGCGCACAACACTTTCCAGCAGCGCCGCCAGCTTATCAAATTTCCCGCCGGACAGGGGATTTAATATCCGCAGCAGAAAATAAATCTGAATGAATGGCAAAAACAAATAATACATCAACGTTTCCGCCACTCCGATTGTCGCAAGCGTCGCCTGATAAAAAGCAAAGGAGGTCGCACTCCCGCTGCTCCATGTCAAAGCAAGTGAAAAAGCGGGCACCAGGGCTTTCATAAAGGAAAGCACCTGCCAGAGCACTTCTTTTGCCACAGAAAATACCGCATAAAATGCCGATAGCAGGATGGTCACAACAAGAAAATACAGCATATGAAATCCATTTTCTCCCAATTGCTTTTCATACATGCTCCCTGTCAGATTTAAAAACACACCAGACAATACTGCATAGATCAGCAGCCGGAATACCAATGTTTTATTTGCATCCCATTGACTGACAGCCCCTTCTTTTATGTAATCTGCAATGGTATCAATCGACAATTCACAGTCTCCCTCACACACTCTTTCGACATAATCGGAAATCGAAAATGGGATTCTATTTTCGCTCTCCTTTTTCAAATTATCATCGATTTCATCCAGCGAAATACTCTCTTTAATTTCATCAGAAATAGAACTTGTCCGGTCCTCTGTCTCCGCATAAACACTGACTTGTCCGCCAATTAATAAAAGACAGATCAGACCCCAAAACACGATCTTTATTCTCATGGCATCATCTCTCCTATCGTTTCCAAAAGGGTCTGAAGTACCGGAAGGCTTACCACTACCATACTCATTTTCCCAAAGAAATCAACCTGGCAGGCAATCGCATGCTGCCCGGCATCCTTGCAGAGTGTCGCCGTAAATTCGGAAATGTACGCGATGCCGATCATTTTCAGGACAACCGCAATATATTCTTCTTTGATCCCGGTATATTCCGTCATCGTGCGGAACATGTCCACCATGTATTCAAATTTCCGTATCGCATAAAAAAATACGATAACCCCTGTGACAAGGGCAATCCAGATGCCGATCTCACGGCGCATATTTCCCACAAAGACCGCCAGCATCATACCGGCGATGGCAAACAAAGCAATCTGAATCATAAGTCAAACAACCTCTCTATCGTTTCAAACAGATCGACAATGTAGGGAATCACCCAGTATAGTACGATCAGGAGGCCGGCAAGGCTTGTCAAAAATGCCTGCTCTTCTCTCCCCGACTGTCTTAGGATCTGGTTGCATATCGTAACCAGAATTCCCACAAGCGCGATCTTAAATATAATTCCTATCTCCACTGTAAAACCTTCCTTATACAAGCAATATTGTAAGCATCGCTCCCACCATAATACCGCACACATAGTAAAGTTTCAGCCGGTTCTGCTTTTCTTTATTCCGCTTTTGTATCATGTCCTCCAGCTGTTTTAACGCAAACGTAATTCCATCTTCTTTTGACTGTCTGTCATTGTCGGCAAGCTGCCTTCCCGTCTCAAAAAGCAGGCTTCTCGCTTCCGGTTCCAGAGCCGACGCCGGTATTTTTTTCTTTATCTGGCTGTCCCAGAGACTGGCAAAATCTCCCTGCTCTTTTTTCTCCATTTCCTTTGCCAGTGAAAGAAAAAAGCGGCTCAGCACTCCCTGCGTTCTGTTTCCAATTGTTTCCATCAAATCCGGCATCGCCGAATGCAGATACCGAAGTTCTCCCTGCATCTGCATCAGCGCTTTTTTCAGCTCAATAAGATTGCGCAGCCGTTCCATATACTGCCCCGCGTAATACACCCCCAGCGCTGCCGTCCCCACAACCAATATCAAGCTTCCGACGATCTTATATATCATAACATTCCACTCCCCCTGCTTCCCGCACGCTGGCGATCTGCCCCGGCGTTTCTCCCTGCTGCAATAAAATGTAGCATTCAAAATACCGTTTTTCAAACAGTTCCTGCATGTCCGGGCGGCGTTTCCATTCTTCCCATTTTTCTCCATGTGCCGTCGCGATCACACTGCACCCGCATTTCAGCACTTCCTGCAGTGCCAATATATCCTGCTTTCCGCCAATTTCATCGACGACAAGTACCTCCGGCGATAAGCTCCGCACTGCCATCATCATCCCCACCGCCTTTGGGCATCGATCAAGTACATCCGTCCGCGGTCCCACATCTTTCTGCGGCTCTCCCCGATAGCATCCGGCGATCTCGCTTCTTTCATCCACAACCACGACGTTTTTCTCTGCATATTCTCCCGATATTTTTCTCGCAAGATCGCGCAGTATCGTAGTTTTCCCGCACCTTGGCGGTGCTATTATCAGCGTATTTTTAATTCTGTTTTCCTTCCACAAATACGGTAATATTTTGTCAGCGCACCCAATCTTTTCATGCGAAATACGGATATTGGCAAAGGATATATTTTGTATGTATTTTACTTTTCCTTCTTCGACGACAACTTGTCCGGCTACCCCTACGCGGTGTCCTCCCGGAATCGTCAGATACCCTTTAGCAATTTCATCCTCAAAAGCATACAGGGAATACCCACTCATATAGTCCATCATTTCTTTCATATCCATGCGTGTTACCCGCGTGGCATCAATCCGGTGCTTTTTTCCGTCATACCATTCTACCGCCTGTCCGATACGAAACCGCACTTCCTGCAGCGCCTGCCATCTGCCCCGCAGACTCTGTTCCAAAAGCGGTCGGTATTTCCGCGGTATGACCTCAATGATATCTTGTCCTGTCATAATCGTTCCTCCTTCGAAATGTTTTACTTGAATATATGCGATTATTTTGGGATTATGCTTGAAAGAATAAAAAAAATATGGTACTGTTTTATAGAGAGAAATGACAACTATTCAATACTATAGAAAGACGAGGATAAGATATATTATGGATTACGGATTGATAGGAGAAAAACTTGGACACAGTTTGTCAAAACCCATTCACGAAAGTCTTGCTGACTACACTTATGATATTCACCCTTTGACCCGCGAGGAGTTTAAGGTATTTATGGAAGAAAAACCTTTCCGCGCGATCAATGTCACGATTCCTTATAAAAAGGATGTCATCCCTTATCTGGATTCAATGGACGACAATGCCAAAGCCATCGGTGCTGTCAACACAATCGTAAACAACGACGGAAAGCTCCGCGGTTACAACACTGATTTTTCCGGTTTTGAGTATATGGTACTCCGCCACGGCATCACATTAACGGATAAAAAAGTAATTGTCCTTGGAAATGGCGGCGCTGCTCAGGCTATCAAAGCCGTTGTCCGCAAGCACAACGCCAAAACGATGATCGTCGTAGACGTAATCGATGACGGCGAGGCAATTTCCTATGATGAATGTTTTGCGCATCACACAGACGCAGAAGTCATCATCAACACAAGCCCTGTCGGCATGTTCCCGAAAGTGGATGCTTCCCCGGTTGACCTCACAAAATTCCCAAAATGTGAGGCCGTCCTGGACGTTGTCTACAATCCGCTCACAACAAAATTTGTCGCTCAGGCAAAAGAACTTGGCATGATCGGCGTGAACGGCCTGGAAATGCTTGTCGCTCAGGCAAAATATGCTGTTGAAATTTTCTTGGGAACTGAGATTGACGATGCTCGGATCCAGGAGATTTATGAGGATGTAAAAGAGTTGATTTAGGAGAATTTTAGAAAAATCGAAAATTTAAAGCAAGAATGATATACCAACTTATTCGACTTTTCATTTATTTTATTCTAGACTAAAAATCACTTGCGTTTTGATAGTATAGCATGATACACTACCAAATGCAAGTGATTTTTTTGCTTTCTAAAGTTCTTTTCTCCCAACTGTCCCATTTCTCGCATCTATTTGCTTTATGCCTCTTATTTCACGGCTCCGTACTGAGCATAATACGCATCAATTTTTTCCTTCATGGCATCGTCGATCACAACTTTACCCTGGCACGGCTTATTATACAGATGTTCAATGACTTCGTCCATGGTTACAATGGCATTTGCCTGCATTCCGTAAAGTTCTTTGATCTCATCCAATGCACATTTGTCGCCCTTGCCTTTTTCCATTCGGTTCAAAGAAACCATAAGCCCAATGATTTCGACATCGCCCTGCGCTTTCACGATAGGAAATGTCTCTTCGATGGATTTTCCGGATGTGGTAACATCTTCGATAATGACTACTTTGTCGCCATCTTTGATCTTGCTGCCAAGTAAAATTCCGGTATCGCCGTGGTCTTTTACCTCTTTACGGTTGGAGCAGTAGCGGATCTCTTTTCCGTACAATTCTGAAAATGCGATCGTCGTTGCTACGCTGAGTGGAATTCCCTTGTAGGCCGGTCCAAACAATACGTCGAAGTCATCTCCGTAATTGTCATGGATTGCTTTGGCATAATATTCACCAAGGCGCTTTAACTGGGATCCCGTGACATATGCTCCGGCATTCATAAAGAACGGGGATTTTCTTCCGCTTTTCAATGTGAAATCGCCAAATTTCAATACATCACTTTCCACCATAAATTCGATAAATTCCTGTTTATACTGTTCCATCTTCTTTTGAACCTCCTGCTTGCAAGGCTTTTTGCCTTTTATTATACCCTAATACTATCACACAATGCGGTAAAAAACAATTTCTTTCTAGAAATTATTTCTTTTTAAAATGTGCAAACACAGCCTGCAGTACAATGAAGAAGCATAGCAATGCGGAAAGAACGATTCGTACCCACCAGCTGGATAATGTACCCTGGGTTGTGATCAAACTGGAAATAGTTCCTTTGATCAACACACCAAAGATGGTTCCGAATGGCGTTCCAACGCCACCACTTAAAAGAGTTCCTCCAATAACAGAAGCAGAAATAGCATCCATTTCAAGCCCTTTCGCCTGCTCTACAAATCCGGAACAACTGTTCAAGCAAAAGAGAAATCCACCACATCCGGCAAGCACACCATTTAAGATGTAGGCCTTAAATTTAGTCTTTCTAACATTCAGTCCCATCATCATTGCACTTTGTGCATTTCCGCCGACGGCGTATACATCTCTACCAAATTTTGTAAACTTCATGACAATTGCTATAATTACAACAATGATGAGTGCCACGACTACTGTCGGATAAATGTACGCCGGATGAAATACTCCTCTTCGGCTGTATGATCCAATGGGAAGATAAATTTTATAATTTGCCCAAGCAAGAAATGTCTCATTTTTAATCGAAATCATTTCTGTACTGATCATCGAAGTAAGTCCACGTCCAAAAAACAAACCTGCCAGACTGACTATAAACGGCTGTATTTCAAGATAGGAAATCAAATATCCTTGAACAATGCCATACAAAAGCCCGATAACAAGTGCCAGGGCAATCGCTGTATATGCATTCATCCCATGGTTTTCCATCTGATTGGCTGCTGCCATACATACCAATGCGGTTACCGATCCGACAGAGATATCAATACCACCTGTGATCATAACTATCGTCTGACCTATTGCAATAACTAAAAGTCCTGCATTGTCGATAAAAAGATTGAGAAACATCTGTGGTTTTGCAAATCCTTTATCTTCAAACATAATCATTCCTGCACCATACATTACCACAAAAAGAACAACCGTAATGATAAGAAGGAAGGTGTTTCCATTAATTCGTTTCTTCGTACTTGTTTTTGATTGAAAAATACCCATATCTATTTACCTCCTTCCACAACAGCGTTTTTTTGCTTTTTCGCACGTTGCTTTTCAATAAACGCTCGGAATACCGGACTTTGCAATGTCACAATGATAACAACGACAATGGCCTTATAAACCGGCAGCTGGTCTGCTGCAACGTTCATCGCATACAACGTTGTTGTCAAAGCCTGAATCGTATATGCTCCAATTACCGATCCCATCAAACTAAATTTACCACCACCTAAAACATTTCCACCAAGTGCTACCGCTAAGATGGCATCCATTTCTAAGTTTAAACCGATGTTATTCGCATCTGCTGAATAGATACGGCTGGATGCAATAACCCCCGCAAAACCTGCAAGCACACCACAAATTACGTAAGTGATAAATTTAATCATCGTTGAATTTAATCCCACAAGTCTGGAAGCTGTACCATTAACACCTACACTTTCAATGTATAAACCAAGTGCCGTTTTTTTCAACACAAGATTAACAATAATGATCATAATGATTGCCAAAAAGATTGGTACAGGCACCGGAATATTGCCGATATACCCACCGAGTACTTTGTAGGAATCCACGCGAATATAAGTAATTTGTCCGTCTGTGAAAAGCTGTGCAATTCCTCGACCTGCTGTAAATAAGATCAGCGTGGCGACCATCGGTTGAATGTTCAATTTAGATACCAAAAAACCATTAAATGCTCCACACAATGCGGAAGCTCCAAGGGCTGCCAGTATTGCCAGTCCCATCGGTGCAGCCAGTTCATTTACAGAAACTTCTCCACCTGCCAAAATCCGGCAGCAGACCGCTGCGGAAACTGCCATCACTGCTCCTACACTAATATCCTGCCCGCCCGATGCTGCTGTTACAAGGGTCATACCAATGGCAAGAATAACCAACTCAGAGGCACGGTTAATTACATCTACAATATAACCATACAGCACACCGTTGTTGATTGATACTTTAAAAAAACCAGGTGTCGTGATTAAATTCGCCATCAATACAGCGATCAGACAAACTATCGGCAAAAACAATCGTGCTGACGTTATTTTTTTCAATTTACTCATTGTCTCCACCTCCTGCTATGGCTTTCATAATGCCTTCCTGTGTCAATTGTTCTCCACTAATCTCGCCAACTTTCTTTCCGTCACGAAGAACTCCCATGCGGGAACAAGTTCGAAGCATTTCCTCAATTTCCGAAGAAATGAAAGTTACAGCCATCCCCTGATCTGCCAGATCAAGCACAAGTTTCTGGATTTCTGTCTTTGTACCAATGTCGATACCTCGTGTCGGCTCATCTAAAATCAGATAATCCGGATTGGTCAAAAGCCATCTTCCAATAATCACCTTTTGCTGGTTACCACCAGACAAACTCTTGATCGGAGTTTCTCTGCTTGCTGTTTTTATCTGCAGTAATTCGATGTATTTATCTGCTGCTTCTTCCATCTCTTTGCGGCTCATCGGATGAAACATACCTTTTTTTGCCTGCAATGCAATGATAATATTTTCACGAACAGACAAATCTGCCAAAATTCCATCTTTTTTTCGGTCCTCCGGAAGATATGCCATTCCCTGCTTCATTGCATCAAGAGGAGAATTGATTTTCACTTCTTTTCCTTTTACTTTAATCATACCACAATCCGGTTTATCTGCCCCATAAATTGCTCTTACCAATTCAGAACGTCCCGATCCAAGAAGTCCGGTAAGTCCCACTACTTCTCCTTTATTTACAGTAAAATCGAACGGCTTGATGCTGCCACGCCTTCCAACCTGTTCCGCCTCAATAACCGGTTCAAATTTTTCCAGTTGTTTATGCGAACCTTTAATATCTGCAAGGTCATCAAACTTTTTCCCCATCATCTTTGCAACCAATTCCACTCGCGGAAGTTCCTGCACCGGATACTCTCCCACGAGTTTTCCATTTCGAAGCACCGTAATACGGTCGCAGACCTCGTATACCTGCTCCAAGAAATGAGTAACAAAGATAATGCCGACCCCTTGTTCACGAAGACGACGCATCAGAACAAAAAGTTTTTCAACTTCTTCATCGTCCAGCGAAGAAGTAGGTTCATCTAGTATCAACACCTGGCATTTCATCGCTACTGCCCTCGCAATCGCAATCATTTGCTGCTTGGCGATAGAACATTCTTCCAATTTATCCGTCGCCCCTGCCGTGATATCTAAACTTTTCAGCAATTCTTCTGCCTGCTTATTCATGGAACGCCAGTCAATAAATCCAAGTTTTCTCGGTTCCCTTCCGATAAAGAGATTTTCTGCCACTGACAGATTGGGACACAAGTTCACTTCCTGGTATACTGTACTGATTCCATGTTCCTGCGCTTCCTGAGGAGAACGATTTACAATGTTTTCTCCACTTTCTCCCATCTGAATCTTGCCCTCATCCATGGAATATACACCGGTAAGTACCTTGATCAATGTAGATTTTCCCGCACCATTTTCTCCCATAAGAGCATGAATTTCGCCTTTACGAAGTGCAAAGTCCACATTTTGCAGTGCCTTTACCCCGGGAAATGACTTGGATATATTCGTCATCCGTAATACAATATCTTTTTCCATACCACACTCACCTGCTTTCTTCTGCCTTTCAACTATTTTTGAGTATAAAAATGGCGTGGCAGTTGATTAGGCTTCTGCCTTTCTACCACGCCGCATGTTTAATTTTTGTAAAGATTAGGCTTGATAATTAGTATGCACGTCCAGCAACAACTTCTTTTGTAACTTTTGTTACATCGTATTTCTGGTCGTCAACTGTCACACTAGGCACTTCGTCGCCATGTGCGAAAACACCTTCCTCCACATAGGCCTTTTTCTCTGGAGTTCCGCCACTCTCAAGAGTTTTAATAATCTCTTCCACACGTGGTCCATGAAGTGGATTACACTCTGTGTTAAGGATAATCTTTCCGGACTGTGTATCTGTGATACCGGCTTTTGTTGTATCAAAGGACATTACAAGGATGTCACCATCCGGTCCGACAGTTTTACCTGCTGCTTCAATAGCATCAATAGCACCAAATGCTTCATTATCATTTTCACAATATACCACATTGATATCTTTGTACTGTTTCAGCATAGACTCCATAACTTCCTGTCCTTTTGCCTGTGTAAATTCACCGGTCTGCTGTGCAAGAAGATTCCAGCCATTTGCTTTCACTGCTTCATTCAAAGCTTCTGTACGTCCAATCTGAGCAGATGCACCAATGGTACCCTGAATATCAACAATGTTAATCTTATCAATTTTCTTTGCATCCTGATATGCTTTCAACCAAGCACACGCTTTTTGACCTTCCAGTTTAAAATTAGAGCCAACCCATGCAGTATACAAACTGTCATCTGATACATCTACCATACGGTCAACAATAATTACCGGGATGTCTGCGTCCTTTGCTTCTTTCAATACAGCATCCCAACCGGATTCTGTTACAGGAGCAAGTACGATGTAGTCTACTTCCTGCTGAATAAAGTTACGAATTGCTTTCAACTGATTTTCCTGTTTTTGCTGAGCATCATCAAAAATCAATCGATATCCATTTGCCTCTGTAAATGTGGATTTCATAGATTCTGTGTTGGCTGTACGCCAGTCGGATTCTGCTCCTACCTGGGAAAAACCGACTGTGATCAAATCGTTTCCGTCTCCTGAGCCTCCATCTCCACTGCTTGTTTTGTTATTCGATGCACCTCCACATCCTCCAAGCATGGTCACTACCATCACTACAGATAAAATCAGTCCCAATAATTTTCTCTTTTTCATAAGCATTACCTCCTTAAATTTATTTCAATGCTTTATCTTGATGATAGAATACTATATTTTTTCCTTATTTGAAACAGAGTATTGTTTGTTTTTAGTTGTATTTTTTTTGAATAATCAAACCAAAGTAGATTATTTTTTGAAAAAGGTATATTTTTTTACAAAACAACGTCTCTTACATTTTTTGCAGGAATTACTACCGTAACCTTTGTTCCTTTTCCTTCCCGGCTTTCATAAAAAATTCCATACTCTTCACCATAATAACTATGAATACGCTGATTTACATTAACCACCCCAAATCCACTTTCTTGTGTTACTTCTTCATCCTCTTTCAGACGTTTTTTCAATTTAGCAAGCTCTTCTGTGGTCATTCCTCTGCCATCGTCTGACACATAAAAAACAATTTTATCCTCTTTTTGTCTTCCTTCTATACTAACGTGTCCATTTCCGCGCTTATTACGTATTCCGTGCACAATGGCATTTTCAACAAGTGGCTGCAATAAAAGTTTGGGAATAATATACTCTTCAATATTTTCTTCTATATCAATTGTATAATCCAAAATATCTCGAAAACGCAGCTTTTGAATTTTCAGGTAACTTTCTACATGCTTTTGTTCTTCTGCAATCCGAATAAAACTTTGTCCATTGCTAAGTGTTGTCCGAAAAAAATCTGACAAATAGGTAAGAATGGTTACTACCTGATCATTTTGATTTGATTCAGCAAGCCAAACAGCGGTATCCAGTGTATTATAGAGAAAATGCGGATTAATCTGTGCCTGCAAAAGTTTCATCTCAATCATCCGGAGCATTTCATGATTCTTTTTCATATCATCAACAAGACTTCCAATTTCCTTCGTCATATCATTAAAATTCCGAACCAATACAGCAATCTCGTCCTGCGATTCTACTTTTTTCGATTTCGCTGTAAAATCCCCTTCTGCCACTTTGCTTGTCATGGCACAAAGATTTTTTATCGGTCCGGTCACACTTTGCGCCGCCCGAATAGACAAAACTGTCGATACCGCCACTGCTATAATTGCTGTAATAACAGCAATCCATATATCCTGCCTATTTTTTTTATTCAATTGTGCCTTTACATTTTCAAAATTCGTTGTCTCCACATAAATATAATTTTCTATGCCAGACTGCACTAGAGATGTCAAAACATAAATATTATTATCAAGATATTGCATGTTTTCATCATAAGAATTTCTGTCATTTATACATTTTTCCAATTCCTCAACGCAATTTCTCAGTGAACCTAATGTATTCTTTAGACGACGAATCTGCTCGCAATTTGATTCCACTGTCGCACTCTTTCCTAGTTCATCACACACGTTCTCCAATTCCGTAATGTATTGATATGGATTTACCGTTAAAATTCCATTGACCGTCACCTTTCCCACTTGCATTTCATCAATGGTTTTATTCTTTATTACAGAAAGATACATGGTATAATCCACACGTTCTTTAAAATCCTGCACATATTTATTTGCCTGTACAACATTATTTGTAATATCTGCATAAGCATTTGTTGTATAAGAAGCCGTAAGCAGCAAATATACTGCCAGTACAATCATCGGCACAATTGCGACAACTGGTATTATGGCTAATTTTTTGTTTAATGTAAACCTTTTATAGGAAAACATAGCTATCACCATTCCTTCCGGCTTGTTCGGTATTCTTTAGGAGTACATCCCTGTGTTTTTTTGAACAAAAAGCTAAAATAGTGTGGATCCTTATAACCAATTTCAAATGCAATATCCGACGTTTTCCTATTTGTACATACCAGATATTCCTTTGCCTTTTCCATACGTACCTCTGTCAAATATTCAATAAATGTCTTTCCGGTCTCTTTGCTAAATATTGTACTAAAATAACTTGGGCTCATACACACCCTGGCAGCCACAACATTAAGGGAAATCTCCTCTGACATATATTCTTCGCGAATCAGTTTTTGTGCAGTAAGGATAATGTCCGAATACCTTCTTCCGCTAATTGTATTTCGTAAATCAATCGCTTTTTGAAGAAGTGTAACCACATAATCTTTAATGTCAGGAATTGTCTCCACTGTCATCACGGCATTTTTCAACAAATCTTCATTTTGTAATATATCTTCCAATTGTTTTTCTGTTCCTTCTTTTTTGAATCGCTTGCAAAATTCCATAACGGTTGCATACAAATTCATAATAATATATTGACGGAACATTAAAGATCGAAAATGCTCTTCGGATACTTCTGCAAAAAGTGCTTGCACAAAACTGACAATTTCTTCTCTTGCCCCATTTTCTAAAAATTTTTCAATTATCTTCTGCATTTCATTGACAGCATCAAAACTGCTAACATCAAATTCATCATCTTGATTCACCGGATGTAAGTCCTTTTTGCAAATGATCTGATTCGGATTTTTCACAAATCTTGCTGCAAAAGCAAGGTCTGCATCTTGAAACGATTTTTTCAATTCTCGAATCCGTGGTACCACTCCACCAATTCCACCAAAAAAATCTAGTTCATTATACTTTTGGGAAATATTCTCTAATTTATTTTTTAATTTTGCTGTTTTTTCTTCGATAAAATCGTTCGACGACGTAATCAAAAATGCCCAACCCTCAATTCCGCGCTCAAAAACATAAATTCCGTCTTTTTTATCTTCACATTCTTCTACTTCTTCAAATAACTGCAAGGAAACATCATCTTGCAAATATTTAAATAATAAAATTTGAAAAAATCTTGCACTCAAATCAATGTCAAATCGTTTTCCCTTTTCCAACGCATCCGCTAATGATATTTCCTCTGAAAACAATTCACGTAGAAATTTAGTCTTAATCAGTTTCTCATTTTCCTGCATTTCCTGTTGATAAACCAGGAGCATTTCCTTTTCATCTTGTTGTTTTTGAATTTTATCCGCCACTTCTTGCAAATGTTCCAATAGCACAGCGGCAGAAACCGGCTTTAACAGATATTCTGTCACTCCAATTTTAATGGCTTCTTTGGCATAACCAAAATCATCATACCCACTAAGTATGATGATTTTCGTATCCGGTAACTTTTCTTTTACAATACGGCTTAATTCCAATCCATCCATAAATGGCATACGTATATCCGTAATCACTATGTCCGGCTTTTCTTCAAGAATCAGAGGAAGGGCAAGTTCCCCATCACTTGCCTCTCCTGCAAATTCATAACCTTCTTTTTCCCAATCAATACTGTTTTTGACACTTTCTCGTATGATAACTTCGTCTTCCACTAAAAAAACTTTTATCATAACATTCTCCTCTTTTCTCCAATGAATAAATCACCGATTCACAATTCCGATAATATCCTGTATTCCGGAAAGGTTTTCTTTCTTTACATAATTTTCCAGTCCATCTATAATTTCTGACGTCGCATACGGATTGAAGAAATTCGCGGTTCCGACCGCTACCATCGTAGCACCTGCCATCAAAAACTCGAGAGCATCTTCCGTATTTTGGATTCCGCCCATTCCGAGAATTGGAATATTGACCGCATTTGCCACTTCATATACCATACGTACCGCAACCGGTTTCACGCATGGGCCGGACATCCCTCCCGTTTTGTTGGCAAGGGCAAATGTCTTTCTTGCGACATCGATCTTCATGCCGGTGAGCGTATTGATCAAGGAAACGCCATCGGCTCCGCCGGCTTCCACCGCCTTCGCCATCTCCGCGATACTCGTTACATTCGGGCTGAGTTTCATGATAACCGGCTGCTTTGCAATTGCTTTTACCTTTTTCGTGATATCCTCAGCACATTTCGGATCCTGGCCAAAGGTAATACCGCCTGCCTTTACATTTGGACAGGAAATATTGATCTCCAGCATGTCGACATCCTCTGAGGCAAGCCGTTCCACAACTGCCAAATATTCTTCTTCCGAATGGCCGCACACATTTACAATAATCCTTGCATTCTTCTCGTGTAGAAAAGCGAGATCTCGTTGGATAAATGTTTCAATTCCCGGATTTTGCAATCCAATCGCATTGAGCATTCCGCTTTTTGTCTCAGCGATACGAGGTGTCGGATTTCCTGCCCACGGTACATTGGCAACCCCTTTTGTCGTCACCGCGCCCAGTTTTTCGAGATCCACAAATTCGCTATATTCCATACCGGAGCCAAACGTCCCTGAAGCTGTCGTCACAGGATTTTTGAATGTGATTCCGGCAAAATTTACTTCCAGACTCATTTTTCGTCCTCCATTTCTGCTATGCGCGTAATTCTATAATTCTACTTCCGTAGAAAGAAAAACCGGTCCATCCTTACATACACGCTTATTGTGCACGTTAGAATGGGAATCTACCTCTGTTGACTGGCATACACAGCCAAGGCAGGCGCCGATTCCACAAGCCATTCGCTCTTCCATGGATACATACGTTTCAATTTCGTTTTCCAAACCGTATGCCTTTACTCCGCGGAGCATTGGCATCGGACCACAGGCACAAATAACATCGGCCGTAAGATTTTTTTCTTTCATGGCATCGATAACCGTTCCGTGAGTTCCCACGCTTCCGTCGTCTGTCGCGACAACGACATCGGCCACTTTATCAAATTCTTCTTTCAAAAATAACGTGGCATCGCGGTATCCAAGTACGACAGTCGGACGCTCTTTGCAGGCTTTGGCAAGCGCAAGCATTGGTGGGATACCGATTCCTCCGCCGATCAGGATTGCTTTCTTTTCCGGAATCGGGAATCCATTTCCCAAAGGGCCAAGCACCTCAATCTTATCACCGGAAGAAAGTTTCGAAAATTCTTCCGTTCCTTCGCCAACCACGCGGTATACAAAACGCATCGTCTTTTCCCCGCGGTTGATTTCACATATACTGATGGGACGTGGAAGCAGTCGCGCTTCACTCTTTGTATAGATTGATACAAATTGTCCCGGCACAGCAGATTCTGCAATCTCAGGGGCATCTATCCACAGACTAAACACCCCGGGAGCCAGCATAACTGACTCCCGGACATTGCAGAGACATTTCACTTTACTCATAAGTCAAACCTCTCTTCTTTTTCTTTTATAAACTATTGCTCTTTTGCATCCAATGCATCTTTTGGAATTTCAAAATCTGCGGCAGAATCTATGTTTTTATAAACACATGTCATATTCATGTCTTTCACTGTGATCTTCGCATCAGCAAGCGCACTGGAAAGATCCACGGAATCATCGCTCTTATCCGAAGCTGCACTTTCCTTCATTTTGGAAATAATGGCATCCATTACTTTGTTCATCATATCCGTCATAGAATATGTGATCTTGTAGATATTCTCATCGTCACTGTCAAACCAGATCGTCATCTTGATATCTCCCATATTTTTAATGATTGTATCAAGAATTTCTTTGACTTCCTTTTCCTGCATCATTGCACCCAGACCGCCGGTCAGGGAAGACATCAGTTTTTCCATCATCTCCTGATTATCTTTGGCACTTACCGTATATTCATATACCGCATATGTCTTATCATTTTCTATCTGATCGTCTTTCTTTACATATTTGGAACTGTCTTCTGACAGCTGTTTTGACATATCCCCGGAAGACTGCATGATATCAACGGCATTTTCCATCTTTGTCTTCGTCCATGTGTCATTTGCTTTTGTATATACAACAAGGTCATTTCCATCTTTCTGCATATAAGTCTCTGTCGTTGTAGATACTCCGGCTGAAGTTATCGTCGCCGTCGTTTTTGCCTTCAACGGATCCTGGAAAGAGACTACATTCATCTTCATATCCATATCGGCATCCTGAGAAGTACCTGCTACTGCGATCGTCATCTTGCCGCCCATGGAAGCATCCATCTCAAAATTCTTTGCATTGTTGATCTTTGAAACGGAATTCTTGATCACGTCTTTTTCACTCTTTGCACATCCGGCAAGACTGCCGATTGTTAATGTCAGGCACAGAGCAAGTGCCAGTAATTTGCTGATTTTTTTCATTTTCTTTCTCCTTTTTTGGGGTTATTTGTTAAAATATCGTTGCCAGATCCTCTTTCATCGCAATCGCTGCTGCTCTCGATGCCTCTGCATAGCCCTCTTCTCCATAAGAAGCGTAAGCAGGCTGCTTGTATGCTGCGATAATTCCACGAGAGGAATTGACGATCGCGCCAAGTCCGTCTTCGTTAAAATATGGTGCCAGGTCTTTGGCGGTTCCGCCCTGCGCCCCGTAACCAGGTACAAGAATAAAGGATTTTGGCATTACTTTACGAAGCACTTTTCCCATCTCCGGATACGTTGCTCCTACGACAGCACCGATATAACTGTAACTGTCACCCATGCAGTCAGCGCCCCATTTTGCTACATGTTCGCCAACCATTTCATACAATGGCTTGCCATCAATTTTCTGATCCTGAAACTCTCCGCTTGAAGGATTGGAAGTTTTTACCAGTATGAACAATCCTTTTTTCTCTTCTTTACAAACATCCACAAATGGTTTGATTCCATCGGTTCCAAGATATGGATTTACGGTAATAAAATCCTCATCAAATGGTGCGATCTTTGTATTTCCGATCTGCACTTTTCCGATATGACCGGTCGCATAAGCGGCTGAAGTAGAGCCGATATCACCGCGCTTTACATCTCCGATCACGATCAATCCTTTTTGCTTACAATAATCTACCGTTTTCTTAAAAGCCGCAAGTCCCGGGATTCCAAACTGCTCATACATGGCAATCTGCGGTTTTACTGCCGGAACGATATCGCAGATAGCATCAACAATTCCTTTATTGTACTGCCAAACTGCTTCTGCTGCCGCTTCCAATGTCTCGCCCATTTCATCGACCGCTTTTTTCTGAATATGCTGCGGAATATAATTCCACATTGGATCCAGTCCAACTACGATCGGAGCTTCCATTTCTTTGATTTTCTTAACCAGCTGGTTAATCATGTGTTATTCTCCTCCTTCGTTCTACGCAAACGGATAGGCAACTGCCCCATCTACGATGGTATATTCAATCTTTCCATACACTTTTTTTCCATCGAACGGCGTATTTTTTCCTTTGGAAACAAATGTATTTTTATCAATGGCATATTCCTTGTCAATCTCCGCAATCGTAATGTCCGCAGGTTTTCCGACTGCCAAAGAACCGCCCTCCACGCCAAGGATACGACATGGGTTCACACTCATGCGCTCCACCAGGCCTGACATCGTAAGATATCCTTTTTTTACCAGTTCTGTGACTGCAAGTGCAAATGCCGTCTCAGAACCTACGATACCAAATGGTGCCTCAGCGATTGATTTCTTTTTCTCTTCTTCTCCATGTGGCGCGTGATCTGTCGAAATGGCCTCCAAAATGCCTTCTTTCAATCCCTCTTTCAAGCGCTCCACATCTGCCGCCGTACGAAGAGGCGGATTCATCTTATAGTTTGCATCATCTTCGAGAATATCATCCTCTGTCATGGAAAAATGATGCGGACACACTTCTCCACTGACGCATACACCGTCTTCCTTTGCCTTCTGAATCATGGTAACACTGTCTGCCGTCGAGCAGTGGCACAAATGCAATTTTGCCCCTGTCTCCTTCGCAAGTAAAATATCTCTTGCTACGATCACATCTTCCACCGCATTGGTAATTCCCAGGATTCCAAGACGCTCTGCCGCTTTTCCTGCATTCATTGCCCCTTTTCCTACCAGGTTTTTATCTTCACAATGCGCCATCACAGGGATGCCAAGGCGTGCTGCTTCTTTCATCGCTTTTTCATAAACGGCTGCATTCATCACACTCTTACCGTCTTCACTGATTGCTTTTGCTCCGGCTTTTACCATGCCTTCGATATCGGTTACCGTTTCTCCGGCTTGTCCGACCGTCACAGCTCCTACCGGATATACATGAATCGGACTGTCTTTCTCTGCAATTTCCAAAACTTTCCGGATCCGCTCCGGGGAGTCCGTCGCCGGCTTGGTATTTGGCATCGGACATACTCCGGTAAATCCGCCTTTTGCCGCTGCCATTGTTCCCGTTTTGATCGTCTCTTTGTACTCAAATCCCGGTTCACGCAAATGCACATGAAGATCCACAAATCCCGGCATCACATATTTTCCGGAAGCATCTATTGTTTCATACTCACCGGTCATCGCATCTGCTATTTTTCCATCTACGACATACACGTCTCCGACTTCATCTCTTCCGGTCGCCGGGTCCACAATATGTCCATTTTTAATCCATAGGTTCAATAAACAAGTCCACCTTTCCAAAATCATCGAGCGTAAACTGATTTGTCAGCCCCGCTTTTTCAATGTCTTTTAACACTGCCTGATTGGTAATGACTTCCGAAAGTTCTTCTTTTGTCACCCACTTAAAATCATTCAGATCTTCTGCCAGAATCACTTCCTCTGACTGGGAAGTACATTCAAAGGCAATTCCGACACTGCAGACTTCTCCAACGGTAAATCCCCATGTATATAGAGGTTTATCTACCAGAACCGACAATCCTGTCTTTTCTTCCACCACGCGCTGTACAGCCTTTTCCGGTGTCTCTGAAAATTCAATGGTTCCATCGATAAATTCCCACTGATAGGGATCAAATATACGATCGTCGTACCATTTTTCTACTACAAGATAGTGATCCTGGCACTGAACGATTCCTTTTACAAGAATACGATACTTATCCATGATAAACCTCCTTTTCGTATAGGTATCTGATTATTTGGCTGAAATATAACCTTTTGCTTTCAAAAGTTCTGCCATAAGAACGGCTCCACCTGCGGCACCACGTACTGTATTGTGGGACAAGCCTACAAATTTCCAATCAAAGTAAGAATCTTCTCTAAGACGTCCGATGCTTACTCCAAATCCATTTTCATAATTTACATCCAAAGCAACCTGTGGGCGATCATCTTCTTCCAAATACTGGATAAACTGTTTTGGTGCACTTGGAAGATTCAATTCCTGAGGTGCTCCCTTGAACTCTACCAATGCTTGAATCAATTCTTCTTTCGTCGGTTTCTGTTTGAAATTAACGAAAGCGGCTGCGGTATGTCCGTCCAATACAGGTACACGGATACATTGGCTGGTGATCAATGGTGTCTGTGCCTTTTCGATCTTTCCATCTACCACTTTACCCCAGAGACGAAGTGGCTCCTGCTCACTCTTCTCTTCTTCTCCGCCGATGTAAGGGATGATATTGTGTTCCATCTCCGGCCAGTCTTTAAATGTCTTTCCGGCTCCGGAAATTGCCTGATATGTTGTTGCTACTACAACTGTAGGCTCAAATTTTCTCCAAGCAGTAAGTGCCGGCGCATAACTCTGGATCGAGCAGTTTGGTTTTACACATACAAAACCTCTTTTTGTACCAAGACGTTTCTTCTGGCTTTCAATGACTTCAAGATGTTCCGGATTGATCTCCGGTACGATCATTGGTACATCTGGTGTCCAGCGGTGTGCGCTGTTATTGGATACAACCGGAGTTTCTGTCTTTGCATACTCTTCCTCGATCTTTTTGATTTCTTCTTTTGTCATATCTACAGCACTAAATACAAAGTCAACATCTTTGCTGACATTCTCTACTTCATTTACATTTCTAACGACAATTTTTTTCACTGCTTCCGGCATCGGAGTCTGCATTTTCCAACGTCCACCAACAGCTTCTTCGTATGTCTTCCCTGCACTTCGTGGGCTTGCTGCAATTACAACAACCTCAAACCATGGATGATTCTCCAAAAGGGAGATAAATCTCTGTCCTACCATTCCTGTACCACCAAGGATACCTACACGTAACTTGTCGCTCATTTTTAACCTCATTTCCTGTCACCGGATGTGACATATCTTCTTTTCTTGTTCCTCTTATGCCTGCCTGACAAACGGCAAATACATAGTTGTTTATATTGTACTACATTTTGGGTGAGATTTCAAATAGAAAATGTATCATGTTGGTAAATTGCTTTTTGACCATACAACTGTGTCAATTCTTTTGACCTAAAATGACGATTTTCTCTTTGGGACCATATGATTGTGACGTTCCCTTTGACCTAAAATGGCAATTTCCTCTTTGAGACCATACGACCATAACAATTCTTTTGACCTTAAACGGCAGTTTCCTCTTTGAGACCATACGACCATAACAATTCTTTTGACCTCAAACAACGATTTCCTCTTTGAGACCATACGACCATAACAATTCTTTTGACCTCAAACAACAATTTCCTCTTTGAGACCATACGACCGTGTGACTAGCCTTTCCCCTAGCCCTTTTTTTTGCTGTGGTCTTGTCTTAATCATAATGTGTCCCTTGTTTTCCCAACGAGGGATTTAGGACGCCGCCGGTGCTTAGAGGACGTTTTTTGTCCTCATGCACCACTGCGAGCGTTCTCTAAGCGCAAGCGGCCCCGAAGTGGAAAAATAAGGGGCATATTTATGATAATAAAACGCAGCAAAATTGCTACAACTTTTCTTTGACTTTTATATCCAGATGTGGTATTGTAAGGGAGTATCAATTATTTATAGTTTTAGGAGGCAAAAAACATGAAAGGTACAGTTAAATGGTTTAATGCTAAAAAAGGATTTGGTTTCATCTCTGATGAAGAAGGAAACGACGTATTTGTTCACTTTTCTGCTTTACAGATGGACGGTTTCAAAGTATTAGACGAAGGCGACGAAGTCGAATTTGAAGTTGTCAACGGAGAAAAAGGTCCACAGGCAGCAAACGTAACAAAGTTATAATCGAATTTAATGACTAATTTTTATAGATGAAAGAGTTTCTTGTGATTTTGAATCACAAAATATGCTCTTGTGTGTAAAAGTTTAGAATTACAATGTGGTTGTAACCAGAAAAAGGGAAGCAGTACCTGAGAATAATTCTCATCGGTGCCACTTCCCTTTTTTCTATCTTTTTACCTGTCTTATGCTTCGTATTTGTCACAACCGTCAAACACTCCTACACTTCGTATGAGATTCTTCGGAAGTCCCGCCGCATAACTCAGATTATCGCAGTTTTTAAATGTATATTCCATCTCTTCAATCGTGTTCGGAAGAACCGGGATCATTTCCAATGCATCGCAGTCATAAAATGTCATTGTAAATTTCTTGACGCCCTCCGGAATATTTGCCGGAATTTCAAGAAGATTTTTACATCCCTCAAACGTATTGGTCATTGATGTGACGGTATCCGGAAGTACAGGTGCCGCCGTAATGCTTGCACAGCCACTGAATGTCCAATCCATATTGGTAAGTTTAGACGGGAGTGTCGGTGCTGCAGAAAGACTGCTGCATTTCTTAAAGGTCGCATACAAACTTGTTACATCATCCGGGATTGCCGGTGCCGTCTCCATGCTTTCGCATCCCTCAAAAGTATTGGAAAGATTTTCCACGTTTGCCGGGAGTGCGGAAACGGTGCAAAGACTGGTGCAATTCTTAAATGTTCCAAGCATGCTCGTTACCGTCGAAGGAATATTGGATATCACTTCCAAAGATTCACAGCCTGAGAACATATAATCCATGTTGTCGATCTGCACTCCGTTTTCGAAAGTAACCGCCTGAATCTGCACTTTCTTATTGGAAGCAAATACTCCGGCTTTGGCGCGGTCCTCATAATGACCGGCAAATACCACCTGATAAGAAGAGGTAACTCCGCTGACCGTGGCATCCATTTTCGCCGGAATTTTTATCGCCGTATTGGTACCGGTGTATTTTTTCAAAAGAATGGTTTTCGCCGTATCGTCTGTCACGTAATCCCAATCTTTTGCTGTCGTCTCCACAAACGTGAAACTCTTGCTGCAAGAATTACATTTTCCGTCTGCCGTATAACTGTGTCCGCTATTGACGGTTCTTTCCTGCACCTCCTTGCAGGCCGAGCACGTTCTCTGTTCCAGTCCGGAGATTCCGTGACTTGGGGCAAGTGTCTGCGTCCAGCCGCCAAAGGAATGACCGGTCGGGGCAATGCTCTGGGCATCCGTTGTACTTGTGCATGCCACCACATTTCCTGCGGCATTTTTATAAGTATTTGTACAATGCTTTGTCTGTACTCCTTTTGTTACACAGCCCGGCTTTTTGTCAATGGTATACGTGCTGCTGTAATTGTGGCCGGTCGCATCCAGAATTTCAATCTTGTCAACACCACATGTCAATGTCTTTCCATCTTTCGTATACGTATTGATGCACTTATAATGTGCCGAACCGTCCTTGGTACACGTCGGATCCACCGTATCCGCATCCACTTTTTTCCAATTGTGACCGGTTGCCGGAATCATCACTTCATTTTTTGTCTTATTGCAAAGTTTACACTTATCACATCGTTTTCCATTTGTCGTACATGTCGGCTCACGAAGAACCACGTTTTCAAACTGATGCTCCAGCTTCGGTGTGCTACTTCGCCGTGTCTTAGTACATCCGGTTCGTTGACATGTCTGTGTTAATTGTCCCATATTGTAACAATCCGGGTTCTTTGTCACCACGCCGGCATCCCAGTCATGGCCCAATGCTTTGATCGTACGAATATCCGTCCGATACGTACAGCCCGTTCGTTTACAATGTTTGGACTGTTTTCCGGATTCTTCACAAGTTGCTTCTTTATCTGTCACGTAGTCACCCAGATCATGTCCAAGCGGTGCGATATTTTCTTTTTTCGTGCCTCCACAGACCTGGCAAGTATAAACACGTACACCGCTGATTGTACAAGTCGGTTCTTTTGACACCACACCGGCATCCCAAGTGTGTCCGAGCGCTTCCAGTGTTACCGTGCTGTTTGCACCGCAGGTAAGGCAGGTAGAAAGTCGTTTCCCTCTCGTCGTACATCCCGGTTCTTCGGTAATTTCACCGTAAGTCCATGTATGACCGGTCGCCTCGATGGTTTCCTTCTTCGTACCGGCACATCCATCCACCGTACAATGATAGGTTCTCACGCCTGCCACCGTACAGGTCGGACTTTTTGTAATCTCGCCGAGATCCCATGAATGGCCGTTTGCCGGGATCGGCTCTGTCTTTGTCTTTTTGCAGATGTTACAAACATATTCCATTTCACCGGCTTTTGTACAAGTCGGCTCGGTCTTGATCGTACCATTTGAAGCCCAGTCATGTCCCTTTGCAGGAATCACTTCTCTCTTTTTCTCGCCACAGTTCTGACAAGTATCTTCGCGCTCACCCACGGCATCGCAGGTCGCATCCGTTACTGTTTTGCTAAGCCAGCTGTGTCCGGTCGCAGCCACAGGCTCTTCCCGTACTTTCGAACACTTTGTACAAATGGAACGACGCAGTCCCTCTTTCGTACATTTCGGATTTTCAACAATTGCCCAGTTTCCCCAGACGTGTTGACATGGTCCCTGAGCCACAACAATCTGACAGGTCGCGGATACTTTTCCGGAAAAGGCCGTAATCGTCGCCGTCGTACCAACCGGCGTATCTTCGGTGATAAATATACGTCCGTCCTGATAGACATTGATACCGCCAAAGAAATCACAGTTCCATGTCAATTTTTCTGTGGAAGTTACCGGAAATACTGTCGCTGTCAAGCGGTCACTTTCGCCGGCCGCCAACTTGATATAGGTGCGGTCCAATGTAATCTTTGTGATTGAAGTATTGGCAGACAAGGCACTCATTTCCAGTTCGTCCAATGCCGTCTGTACCGCCGTTTGCGGCTGCATTGTTTTCGGTACTGTGACCGGAAGTGTCCTTTGAATCTTCTTTGGTGCCGCCACACTTATTTTTACTTTCTTTTTAATCTGTTTTTTTGCTTTCGAACGAATCGTAATCGTCGCGGTTCCTTCACTTTTTGCCTGAAGAGCACCCGTTTTACTGACGGTAACGATTTTCTTATTGGAAGATGAAAATATCACTTTTTTATTTGTTGTTTTCTTCGGTTTTACCCGATAAGAAAGTGTCTCTTTCTCCCCTTTTGTCATTTGAACCGAAGCCTCTGCCGTGATCTTTTTCGGCTGAATTTTCTTTTTAGCTTCGCTCGATGCTTCGTTTATAAAAATGGAAAAAAGAGCAGCGAACGTCACTGCCCCCACGATCCCATAATATTTCTTTTTTGATTTTCCGTTCTGCATCCTTTTTCGCCCCTTTCACTGCGATAATTCTTACATTATATATCGGCACTCCCTACGAATTAGTAAACAATAAAAGATAAAAATTCTCCGTCGCATGCCTGTGACAGATAGTATTCCGCCACAACCAGATCCTGTGGCTCATCGACATCAATCCCATGCTCTTTCGTAAGCACATACCCCATTTGATTATCATTGAAACTGGTCTGCGGATTTAATTCCGAAGCTTTGTTTATATAAATCGCCCCATTAATGCGATAATATTTCTTCATGTCCTGACCGCGCACATCATCGTCTTCAGATACGATTTTTTCCAATTCATTTTCTTTGTTAAAGGAACGCATAAAAATCGGTGACTCCGATACTTCCGAGACGCTTACCAGCGATTTCTGCTCTTTTCGGATAAAATATTCCAAAGCCTTTGTCACGTCTTCCGCATTTCGCAGCGGACTTGTCGGCTGAAGAAGGACAATAATGTCAAAATGTTCCGCTTTGCGCTCATAAAATTCGACTGCATGCATAACGACATCGATTATCTTGGCCTCGTCTGTAGCCAGTTCTTCCGGGCGCGAGAAAGGAACGATCGCTCCTGCACGCATAGAAATATCTGCGATTTCTTCGTCTTCGGTAGAAACAATCACTTTATCAATATATTCGCAGTCTTTCGCCGCTTCAATCGTATATTGGATCATCGGCTTTCCTGATATCGCTTTTACATTTTTTCTCGGAATCCCCTTGCTTCCCCCGCGGGCAGGGATAATCGCAAGAACCTTTTTATTGTCGATCATATCCTTCCTCCGTTCCTCACATTCTCCTGCTGGTACCACAAAAACGTTCTATCTGTTTCCTATTATACACAATTTTCTTCGATTTCACAATGCTAAATTGTACATAAGTCTTTCACAACTTCTCCGGCAATGATAAGACCTGCTACCGATGGCACAAAAGCGACACTTCCCGGGATATCACGCCGCTCGGTGCATTTATGTTTTGCCCCCGGCGGACAGATGCAGTTCGTCCGGCAGCTGATGCTCATATCTTCAATCGGTCTCGTTGGAAGTTCGTCCGAATAAACCACTTTTAATTTTTTCACCCGGCGTTTTTTCAATTCACGGCGCATCACCTTCGCCAGCGGACAGACTTTCGTCTTGTAAATATCTGCCACCTGAAAACGGCTGGCGTCCAATTTATTTCCGGCTCCCATGCTGCTCATGATCGGTACATTTTTTTCTTTTGCTTTCATGATGAGTTCAATCTTTGCCGTCACAGTGTCCACCGCATCCACGATGTAATCGTATTCTTCAAATGGAAAATCATCGGAATTTTCCGGCAGAAAGAAACAATTATGAATCCGCACATCGACATCCGGATTGATATCAAGCATACGTTCTTTCATTACTTCGGTTTTATATTTTCCTACCGTTTTTCTCGTTGCGATAATCTGGCGGTTCAGATTGGTGAGACACACCTTATCATCGTCAATCAAGTCAAAAGCACCGACCCCACTCCGCACCAGTGCCTCACAGACATAGCCGCCGACACCTCCGATGCCAAATACGGCAACCCGGCTGTTTTTCAGTTTTTCCATTGCTTCTTCGCCGAGAAGCAGCTGCGTTCTAGAAAACTGATTTAACATCTGATGATCACCCTTTCCATTCCAAATTTGCTTTTTGCCCCTTGGCTGCACGTTTACGGTTCCTTACATGCTTGGCATCCAACGTTTTTCCGTCGTATTCAAACGTTTCCTGCGTAAGATCTACAATTGTAGAATGCACTACCGTATCTTCTTTTTCCAGCGCAATTCCTTTGACACCTCGGCTTGTCTTCTTAAATTCGCTCACTTCCTCCAATGGGAATCCCAGCGACAATCCTTTTTTCGTCAAGAGGATTACTTTCTTTCCGCCAGCCAGGATATCTGCTGCCGATAATGCCGTCACACCGCTGACTTCATCGCCTTCATCCAGCTTTGTCGCCGCCACCTGCAGACGATTGGTTTCGAATTCCGCCCCGGAAACCAGTTTCACAAAACCACTCTTTGTCGAGAAGAAGAGCATGGATTCAAATAACTGCTCAAAACTGATATACAAAAGGGCATCTTCGTCGTTTGTCATTTTGCACAGATTGTGGACCAATGTTCCCTTATCACGCATCTTGCAGCGCGGGATCTTGTCGCATTTGATCTGATGCATATTTCCTTTATTGGTAAACAAGCACAATTTGTCGGTACTTTTCATCATAACGACTTGGGCAAATTCTTTCTTTGCGTCGTCACTGACACGCCCAAATGCGGCCGCATCCAGACATTTGGCATATCCAAAACGATCAAGACAGATGCACACATCTTCCACTTTCACTTCTTCGACATAAGCCTTTGCCACATCATCGGTAAGTTTCGTGCGCCGCTCTCTTGCAAACATTTTTTTGTAGCTGCGAAGTCTTGTCTTTATCACTTTGTACAATTCTTTCGTATCGGAAAGGATTTTTTCGTATTCTTCAATATTTTTAAGAAGCGTTTCATTTTCCTCGTGCAGCTTCAAAATCTCAAGTCCTATTAACTTGCTCAATTGCATGGAAAGGATCGCATCCGCCTGAATTTCCGTAAACAAAAGCGTCTTTGCCTGTTCTTCGGCCCCTTCTGTCTTGAAGCGGATTCCTTCGGTCTTTCCCTCGATCAAACAGCTTTTTGCCTGTTTCACCGAAGAACTTCCACGAAGGATCTCAATGATAAGATCAATGACATCGGTCGCTTTCATCAGTCCGGCTACGACTTCCAGACGTTTTTTCGCCTTTGCGCACAAAAATTTATACTCTTTGGTATACAAGTCTTCCTGAAACAGTATAAACTCTTCAATCATACTTTTCAGATTAAACGTATGTGGTTCCCCATCGCGGATCGCCAGCAGATTTACCCCGTACGTGTCTTCCATCTGTGTTTTTTTGTACAAACCATTTAACAGATTCTGCACATCGCGGTCTTTTTTCACTTCGATAACGATACGGATTCCCTCTTTGGACGAGACATCCTGCACATCATAAATTTCATCAAATACTTTGTCTTTCATCAGACCGGTGATACTCTCCACAAGTTTCGTCTTATTGCCGGAAACGGTATACGGAATCTCAGTGATCACAATGTTTGTACGGCCATTGTCTCCTTTTTCAATGACGGTCTTTGCACGCACTTTGATCTTTCCTTCTCCGGTTTCATATATGTTTGCGAGCTCGCTGGCATTCGTAATGATTCCTCCGGTCGGAAAATCCGGCCCCGGAATATAATCCATCAATTTCTGCGTCGAAATTCCCGGTCGGTCCATACACGCAATTACCGCATCAATCACTTCAACCGGATTGTGCGTCGGAATATTGGTCGCCATACCGACAGCGATTCCAGTCGTTCCATTGATCAAAAGGTTTGGTACCATAGCCGGAAGAACCTGTGGCTCTTTTTCACTTTCGTCAAAGTTCGGGTCAAACTCAACCAGACCTTTTTCGAGATTATCAAGCATCGTCATCGCTGCCGGTGACAAACGTGCTTCCGTATATCGCATGGCTGCTGCCCCATCTCCATCGATGGATCCGAAGTTTCCATGCCCGTCAACAAGCGGAAGATTTAAGGAATACTCTTTGGTCATATGCACAAGGGCATCGTAAATCGAACTATCTCCATGCGGATGATATTTACCCATTGTATCTCCGACGATACGGGCACTTTTTCGATGTGGCTTGTCCGGCGACAATCCCAGTTCTTTCATCGCATATAAAATTCTGCGCTGTACCGGTTTCAAACCATCCCGCACATCCGGCAGGGCACGCGCACGTATAACACTTACCGCATAATCACGGTAAGAAGTCTTCATTTCTTCCGAAAAATCCAATTGTATAATATTATCCTGGCTCATGCTCTTTCCTCCAAGTCCTTAAATGTCCACATTGGCACTTTTTGCTTCTTCCATAATAAACTGTCGTCTCGGCGGAACATTGCTTCCCATGAGAATGTCCGTCACTTCGTCAGCTTCTACGGTATCACTGATGGAAATCTGCGCCAATATACGGCTGTCAGGATCCAATGTCGTCTCCCACAACTGCTTGTCGTCCATCTCCCCCAGACCTTTGTAACGCTGAAGGGCATTGATCTTTTTGCCGGTTTTTCTAAATTTTTCCAATTCAAAGTCGTTAAATAAATATTCGCTCTTTTTCACCTTTTTCCTTTTTTCGGTATCTTCATAATCCACTTTGTACAGCGGCGGAAGTCCGCGGTACACCTTCCCCTGATAGATCAGTTCCGGCATAAACCGGTAGAAAAATGTCAGAAGCAGCGTACTGATATGCGCGCCATCGACATCGGCATCTGTCAATATGATAATCTTGTCGTAACGCAGTTTTTTGATATCGAAATCGTCTCCGATGCCGCAGCCAAAGGATGCGATCATCGATTTGATTTCATTATTTAATAGAATTTTCTCAAGAGGTGCTTTTTCCACATTCAGAATTTTTCCCCGCAGTGGAAGCACTGCCTGCGTTCTTCGGTTTCTCGCGGTTTTTACTGTACCGCCGGCAGAATCTCCCTCGACAATGTAAATCTCACATTCTTCCGCTTTCTTTGACGTGCAGGCAGCAAGTTTGCTCTTCGTATCTACATTCATCAGCTCTTTCAATACGGAACGGCGTGCTTTATCACTTGCGGTACGCGCCTTGTAAGATTTTCTTACATTATCCAATATACTCTTCAACACTTCTACATTTTTATCAAAATAACGCTGCACTTCCTGGCTGAACACTTCGTCTACTGCCGTCTTCGCATCGGTATTTCCCAATTTATTTTTTGTCTGGCTCTCAAACTGCGGATCCGGGTGCTTGATGGAGACGATCGCCACCAGACCATTTCGGATGTCTTTTCCATCGTAATTCTCTTCATTATTTTTCAGATAACCAAGTTCTCTCGCGTACTGATTCATAACACGGGTAAGTGCCATTTTAAATCCTGTGACAAGGGTCCCACCATCGGTTACATTGATTCGGTTACAATACGAATTGATCTGTTCGCTGAACGAAGCGGTGTATTGGAACGCCACTTCCACCTCGATATCTCCGCTGGTTCCTTCGACATAAATAACATCTTTGTGCAAAAGCGTCGCATCGCGGTTAATATAACCGACGTAACTTTGAATTCCATATTCTTCCAAAAATGTCATCGTCTCTCCGGTATGCTCGTCCTTAAATACAATTTTGAGATTTTTATTCAAATACGCAATTTCTTTTAATTTCTTTTTTATCGTCTCCGGTTTAAACTCAACCGTCTCAAAAATGGTATCATCCGGATAAAAGGTCACTTTTGTCCCGGTATCGCTTTTATTGCATTTTCCAACGACCGGAAGCAGTCCATTTTCCAGCTTGACAACCGGTTTTCCTCCATCTTTATATTCATCGCGGTAAATTTTTCCGTCTTTTTTCACTTCCACGATCATGCTCTTCGAAAGGGCATTGACAACCGAAGCTCCGACACCGTGCAGACCTCCGGATACTTTATAGACACTGTTGTTAAATTTTCCTCCGGCATGCAAAATCGTGTAAACCACGCGCACGGTCGGAATTTTCTTTGTCGGATGGATATCCACCGGAACGCCTCGTCCATTGTCTTCGATCACGACACCGCCATCTCGCGTCAAGGTAATCCCCAGCTGCGTACAGTACCCTGCCAGATGCTCATCAATTCCATTATCCAATATTTCCCATATCAAATGATGCAGTCCCCGCGTTCCGGTACTTCCAATATACATACCCGGCCGCTTTCTGACCGCTTCCAATCCCTCCAATATGACAATCTGGCTTCCATCGTACTTATCCATCTGCTACATCCTTTCTTGCTTTGATCCTCAATAGTTATACTATTTCAAAATTACATTATAATCGAACAACCGTTTTTTTTCAAGCATTGGTTTGTAATTTTTTATGGTCTTATAATTTGCCGGAAACGATTTGTCCTTCATGGTCTCCGTTCCACTACGGTCCGCGCAGACCAGAGGTCTCCCAGACCTCTTGCGCCGCTCGCGCTCCAATAAACGCGCAGGGGTATCGATATGCAAAATACGCATATCTGATACCCGCGTGTTTATACTCACTTCAGACAAATTGGTTTCGGCAAAATATAGAGATTAAAAATTATAAACCGTATTATGTGAAATGGCTGGTCCTATCTTTTGATAAAACATTTCAATAAGAACGATTTCGGATTCCTACATTGACAGAAACGCAAAAAATTATTATACTTATTCTTAGTGTCATACATTATAAGGAGGATTTGTAAAAATGAAGAAACCGATCGTAACATTGGAACAAGTAAAGGAAATCGAAAAAACCTATCCTACTCCATTCCATATCTATGATGAAAAAGCCATCCGTGAAAATGCAAGAGCATTGAAGGAAGCATTTTCCTGGAACAAAGGCTATCGTGAATATTTTGCTGTAAAAGCTACCCCAAACCCATTTATTTTGAAAATCTTGCAGGAAGAAGGCTGCGGCGTGGACTGCTCTTCTTTGACAGAGCTTATGCTTTCCGAAGCATTGGACTTCAAAAAAGATGATATTATGTTTTCATCGAATGTAACACCGATGGAAGAATACAAAAAAGCAAGCGAGCTTGGTGCTTATATCAACCTCGATGATTTTACACATATTGACTATCTTGCAGAGGGTGTAGGCATTCCGGAGACCATCTGCTGCCGCTACAATCCGGGCGGTGTATTTGAACTTGGCACGGACATCATGGACAACCCCGGCGATGCCAAATACGGATTTACCAAAGAACAGCTTATCGAGGGATACAAAAAACTGATGAAACTTGGAGCAAAGCATTTTGGAATCCATGCTTTTATCGCAAGCAACACCGTGTCCAATGACTATTATCCGACACTTGCCGGCATTCTTTTCGAACTCGCTGTCGAATTGAAGGAAAAGACCGGAGCGGATATCCAGTTTATCAATCTTTCCGGCGGTGTGGGAATTCCTTACACACCAGACAAAGCACCAAACGATATCAAAGTGATCGGCGAAGGTGTCCGCAAACAGTTTGAAAAAATCTTAGTTCCTGCCGGACTTGGCGATGTGAAGATTTTCACGGAACTCGGACGTTTCATGCTTGGCCCTTACGGAAATCTTGTAACCAAATGCATTCATCAGAAACATATTTACAAAGAATATGTAGGGCTTAATACTTGTGCCTGCGACCTGATGCGTCCGGCTATTTACGGCGCTTATCATCACATCACGGTGCTTGGCAAAGAAAATGAGCCATGCGACCACAAATACGATGTGACCGGTTCTCTTTGCGAAAATAATGACAAATTTGCCGTAGACCGTATGCTTCCAAAAGTTGACATCGGAGATTACCTTGTCATCCATGATACGGGTGCTCACGGCTACGCAATGGGTTATAACTACAACGGTAAACTCAAATCTGCGGAATTGTTATTAAAAGAAGACGGAAGTGTCCAGATGATCCGCCGCGCAGAAACTCCAAAAGATTATTTTGCTACTTTTGATTTCTGTGATATTTTGAAAAATATGAAATACTAAGATAAATTCTTTTAAAGAAACAGCCTCACTCGTCACAACGGGTGGGGCTTAAATAAGCCCCTGTCATTCCGTTACCATATAACAGGAGGTGTTAAATATGTTATCTATATATCCAGCTTGTTTCTACAAAGAAAAAGATGGCTATTCTGTTATCTTTCCTGATTTGAATTACCTTGCAACACAGGGCGATACTTTAGAAGAAAAAGCGTTCCCTTTGTTGGATCTTTAAAGCCCATTTGCTTACCTGCTTTTGAAAAAGTTTGGCATGGAAACCCTGCACACAGTACATCGTGGTTTGGAATCATTTCATCTTTAATGTCATTAATGTCATAACCTGAATCCATCCCATAATTTATTCTATATGTATTTATTGCATTCTGATCAATTTCAGATGCCAGCACACATTCTCCACCAAGATTTTTCATTGCTTGGTGAAAACCACCTATTCCAGAAAATAAATCTATAAACGTAAACTTACTCATATTCTCATTCTTCATTTCTAGTATTATTTTACCAAAAATATTCTCCTAAATCTATATTTAATTCATATTTTATCACATTTTATACGTTATTGCTACCTTTTCTTTTCAAGCAGTTGAACATTATGTTCAAGTATGACATTCACCTTTCCACATATACCTTCCGCTTTCCTACCCATATATTGTCGTTATCAAAATCATCATCCCCCTCCGTACACGCAATCTGGATATAATAGTATCGGTTCTTTTTTAAACCATTAATCACTTTGCTATTCCCTGCGTCTTTCTGGGTATGGATCACCTTAGTTTTTTTCATATTTCTATTCGTTGAATAGCGAACATAAAAACTCCCAAAACGCACTGCCGCACCGCTTTGATCCAATGTAACTTTAATCTTTCTTCCGCTAATATTCTGAACTTTATATTTTACCCAAAACGGGGTCAAGGTTACATTCTCAGCCAATGAAGGACTGAGATCTGTCCGATAGTAAGGCTGATTTTCTTTCCAGTTGAACCATCCCAAAAATGAATACCCTGCCTTTGAAACATAATCCGGCAGTTTCATATTGCTTCCATACTCATATGCAGACGGCAGTTTTTTCAATACCTTTCCTCCCAGCAAATCATATCGTATTTTATATTTTCTGCCGCTTGCTGCTGCCACAGTACCCGCTGCTATCTTTTTTACTTTTTTCTTATTCACACGCCATGTCTTTTTCCCTTGGCAGTCATCCAGTTCGCAATCTATCGCAGAATTATTTTTAATCTTCTTCAACATTGCACAGCCTTTTACCGGCATCTCCCACACAGACATACTGCGCGGTAAAACAAGTTCTTCCAAGCGCTCACATTTGAGAAATGCATTTCTGCAAATCCTCTGTACTCCATCTGGTATTTCTACATTTGAAAGGTTATAGCAATAAGCAAAACACCTGTTAGGGATTTCAACAATATTTTCTGAAAGCCGGATTTCTTTCAAACTTTCACAGCCCTCGAATGCCCCCTCCCCTAAATACGTCAGTGTATCCGGCAGTTCTACCGAAGTCACTTCTTCAAATGCTGAATAAAAGCACTTCGCTTCGATCCCTGTAATTCCTTCTTTGACAATAATCTTCTTAACCCCATACCCGACCTCATCTTCTGTACTCTTTTTTATATCCGAAAACTTAACCGTTCCGGTTCCTTTAATTGTTAATACTCCCTTAGGGGAATAGGTACATTCGATTTCATCCGATGCACTTACTGTGATGGTATTGCAGTTCGAAAACAAAAAGCATATTAAAAATAACCAAACAATCTTTCGTTTTTTCCCAACACTCATGTATCCCGCTCCTCTCTATATCTTCATTTTCTAATTTCTCCTCTTTGATCCTATCATAATCGTCTTCATCAAAAACTTCATCTTCTACAACTGACATAGGATCCTCTTCTTCCGCATCCCCTTCCCAAATGCAGTCATCCTCGTTTACTTTCTCGTCTTCCGTGTCCGAAATTTTGACTTCTTCCGCATCTCTTTTCGCTGACACCCTGCTGCTATTACTCATGGTATCACTGACGCAAATAGTTGCTATCAATATGATTACGAATATTTTTTTCCCTCTTAATCCCATAAATCCACCTCCTATTCTACGCTCATAGTCTCCTCGTCGCTGCACTGTTTTCCGCTGTATCTTGCTTTTTCATACAGCGAAATCAACAACGGATTTTCAATCTCATATTCTTCTGCCATCTCCCGCGCCGACAACATTTTGGAAACCTTGCCTTTGGCTTTCTTTCTTACCGTTTTTACAAACACACGGCGGATCCGGCTGTTATTGTCTTTGCCCCACGCAGTCTGTTCTCGCTTTTTCGGCACGAGACGCTCAAAGACATCCACGCCGACTTCTTCGGGTACCATCTGCTTCTCCACCTTTTCAAATCTCGGCAGACGTGTCCCAAGCAGTTTTCGTATCACAAGGTAAAGGACCAGCAAAGCCGCTATGACAAATATTACCAACAAAAGTACCGTTACTGCCCGCAGTAAAAATTGCAAAAGAAGACGTTTTAATTTATTCTCTTCCTTCTTTTGGGATGGCTGTGGAGGCTTTTTCCTATTTGCTTTTATCCTGATTTTCTGCGTTTTTCCTTGTGTTTTTTGTTCCTTCTGCTCCACTTTCGTTTCCTCTGACGGAACCTCTTGTATGGATACACCGATGGTAAACATAACAATCAAAAAAATTCCAAATGCAATCAGTTTCTTACGCAATGCCTGCTTCACATTTTTCTCAAACCGTCCGATCATTTGCCGGGAAGCAGCCTGATTGGCGTACAAAAGCAGATATTTCTGATTAAAATAATCCGCATACAGTTTTACAATAAATGCCAGAAGAAGCAGCCCAAACCACAAGATCCAGGAAACCATCGTATTGCGCTCAATATACCATTCATTTTCCGGCATTACGATTTCCATTGCGATGGTAAATGCCATTGCCGCCACAAGGACGATGCTGTGACAAGTTTTTTCATTTTTCTGTGCTTCTTCTTTGACACTCTTATGTTTCCATTTATAGGCAATCCAGATAATGCCGAGCAGCGCGCAGATTCCGAACATTATAAGACCTTTCTTCGTCCCGCCGGAAGCACAACTGTAGTACACCGCTACATAGGCAGCGATCAGATAATAGTATAAAAATACAAGCACATTATATAAATGTTTTTTATCCATGTTTCTCCCCTTCCAATCTCTGTCAGCATTTCCATAAAACACAATCTTTTCGCACGGCGGAATGAATTTTGCTGCTCTCATCTTCTCCGCCTGCAATCGGCAGAATCCATGTCATTTCACGTCCGCGTCTATGAATTTTTTCGATTTCTTCCTGAATTTCTTCTTTTGCTGCTGCCGAGATAACAAAAAGATACGACGCATCATCGCCGGTTTCCCACTCTTTTTTCAGCATCGCAGCACCCTTCTTGCAATTGGTTTTATAAGAAATGCAGGCAAGCGTTTTCCGCACATTGCCAAGGTGCGCTCTTCCCAAGCCTTCCACGTAGCATCCGGTTTCCCCATTGGCGATCAGCGTCGTGGCGATGCCGTGCTCCTCAAACAGCCAAACGAGTGAATACGCCAGCCGGATACTCTCCTCCATCGCCGTTTCATTGACAAATACCCCCGGCGACTCCAGATTTACTAAAATCGTAACCGGGCTTCCCGCTTTGTACGCGCTCGTCTTTACCTGCCATTTTCCCTGTTTTGCGGACACTTTCCAATGAATCCGGTTCATCGAATCTCCCGGCATATACTCGCGGACTCCTACATATTCAAAAGGATCTTCAAATACCGGCCGCTTTGTCATCATCTCGCCGATACTGCGGTTAAACACCGGAAGCAGCCGCTGCGCTGACACAAACGACGGATACACGATCAATTTAGCGGATACCTCGGATTTTTCGACGTATTGGCGCAGCAAAAACGCATCCTGCACGACCAGTTCTGCCTCATTGACCTCATATTCTCCTCGGCGTATGCAAACAAACCGACAACTGCGCCGCACTTTTTCATACCCTTGAACACTGAGTACGTCATTGCGGTAATAGTAGTCGGAAACCATTCCCCCTGCCTCATCTGCAAATTTCAGATAACGCGAAGTCTTAAATTTTACACTGACTGCCGGCAATGCCTGTTTTTTATCATTCATAATCGTCTCAAACAGATACATCGGCTCGCCCTCTGCTGCCTGTTCCTGCGAAAAGGAAAGTTCTACCCCAAATTCTTCTTTCCAGGTTTTCCCAAATCGTAGAGAAATGATATTGACCCAGAGGACCAGAACCGCCATTGTCACGCCGGCTACAAAAATTACTGAGCCCATTCCTATAAAACATCCTCCGTCGGCACTTCCACTGCCTTGATCAAATCTCTCATCACATCTTTTGTCGTACGCTGTGTTAAAAACGGATCTTCACTGATAATACGATGCGCATATACAAGCGGCGCCAGTTCTTTGATCCGGTCCGGTGTCACAAATTCTTCTCCGCACACTGCCGCATACGCACGTGCCATAGAGATTAACGCGATCACTCCACGAGTACTGACTCCCAGTGCCAGTTTCTTTTCCTCGCGGGTTCGTTTGGCGATATTTCTCGCATATTCCAAAATACTTCTATGTACAGTCACCTGCTCACACGCCTGCCGCATCTCCAGCAGCGTCTGCGCATCACATACCGCCTGCAAGCTCGACAGCGTATTTCCTTTTTTCACATAACGTTCCAATAAATCCAATTCTGCTTCCTCTTCCGGATACCCAAGCGATAACTGAATCATAAAACGGTCCAACTGCGCCTGCGGCAATGGAAACGTACCTGCCATCTCCACCGGGTTTTGTGTCGCAATGACAAAAAACGGCTCATTGAGCGGCATCGTCTCGCCATCCACCGTTACCTGGTGCTCCTCCATACATTCCAACAAACTCGATTGGGTACGGGGTGTCGCACGGTTAATTTCGTCTCCCAGTAAAATATTGGTAAATACCGGGCCTTTTCGAAATTCGAACTGATTTTTCTGCGGATCAAAAAAATTGACCCCGGTCACATCCGATGGCAATAGATCCGGGGTAAACTGGATTCGTCCAAACTCCATATCAAAAGAAGCTGCCAGACTTTTTGACAGCATCGTTTTTCCGGTTCCCGGCACATCTTCCAATAAAACATTGCCACCTGCCAAAAAGGCAGCAAGAACATATTTTATCTGCATCCTCTTTCCTACGATCACCTGCTCCATATTGTCGCAGATCTTCTCTGCTCTTTCTTTTACTTCTGCTATCTGCATAATTTTCCTCCCTGACTATGATTTTAAATGATGTGGTGTCTTTTTCCCCTCATCATCTACTGTCACAAAAACAATCTTTCCCGAAAACCGGTTTTCCTGATCCAACATATTTTTCCCGACAATCGTGAATTCTACACTTGTCGTGCCAACGTGGGAAACTTCCCATAAAAGTTCTATGATCTCTCCCGCTTTGGTCGGCTTTGTGATCCGGATCTCGTTCATTGCCGCCAGCACGACATGATCGGTATGCCCCAATGTACACGCCAATGCTATAAAAGCCGCCTCTGTCATACACTCGGAAATATATCCGGCATACAGCGTCTGATGATGGTTCAAATGTTCCGGTCTTACAAATTTTCTCGTCGCAAGTCTCAAATTTCCCGCCTCCTTATCTCTTCGCCTATTATAGCAAAAAATTCGTCATTTCCACTACCTGTCAGTATATCATAGTACCCGGCAGATTGCAAGACTTCTACCACCAGCCAAGCCAGCCGCCGCCCCAGTAGATCAGCCCAAGAAACCAGCTCGTAACAACTCCGTACAGGATCACGGGACCTGCAATTGTAAATATCTTGCAGCCGAGTCCAAATACCATTCCTTCTTTTTTAAACTCAATCGCCGGCGCTGCCACGCTGTTAGCAAAGCCGGTAATGGGCACCAGTGTTCCTGCTCCTGCAAAATTGGCAATTTTCGGATAAATGTTCCAGCCGGTAAGCAAAACACTCAATAAAATAAGTGTCAGCGTATTGTACAAAGCCGCTGTCTCCTTGCCCATTCCCATCGAACCATACCAGTTGATAAGTACCTGCCCCAAGGTGCAGATCAGACCGCCCACCAAAAATGCCTTACACAGATTGGCAAACCAACTGAGTTTCGGCGTATTTTCATCCACATAGTCATTGTAAAGTTCGTCCCGTTCTTCGGGCACCTGTTCATTCAGCACCTCGCGGATATCTGTTTTTTGTTTCGTCATGATTCGATTCCTCACTTTCTAAAATAAGTCATGTCCCTTCAAAGAAAAATTGTAAAATACTTCCCATGCATTTCCCCAGCGCCATCGCCAGTAAGATAACCGGAAGTCCCTGCTTCAGCCGCATCCGTCTCACAAAAACCGGGATGACGCGGAGATTTTCCGCCAGCGCCATCGCAAGACATCCCACAAATATGCCGGAAAACAGTCCATATATCGGAATTCCTATCATTCCTACCGGTAAATGGGTCACAAATAAATTCAAAATATTTCCAGCCGTTCCTCCAAGGATGATCATCCATTCATAACCATAAATATGATCTGCCGTTCCCGTTCTCTGCGCAAGTCGCGGAATGATGCCAAGCATCGTGATAAAAGCAAAGATGCCTGCTGCGACGACAAATCCGCTGGCCAGACCAATGAAGGACAAAAAAATCGCATTAATTAACGTCAATGGTTTTCCCCTCCCTTGCCGCCGTCTTGATCATTGCTTTATTCATTTGCTCCTCATACGTCCGCATTTCCACCTGAATCGGCGTCGGATCATTTTTAATATCGCGCTTTTTAAAATGATTGTAAAATACGAGGATACCGATCGGCAGCCCGACCGCATAAGACATTTCAAGGATGGTTCCGCCGGCTTTGACTTCCCCTGTCACCATATGATAAATACGGTCAAACACACCGGCGACATTGACATCTTCATTAAATGTCATAATCGTAAATGCCGAACCGATCAGCACAATCGCCGCTACCACGATTGTTTTCAGACATTCCAGCCATTTTTTCTCTTTCTTTTGCGGTTCGTATTCCACGATAAAATCCGTCTCTCCCAGATTCTCAATCTGAATTTTCGGATACACTTTATGAACCGCCTCATATATTTTCGTCACCGTAAACATTGTCAAAATTTTACTGTCGCCAGAGAGCGTATAAAACGGCTCCTTTTCCAGTTTCTGCACCATAGCGGTATTGCTGCTGTACAATGTCGCCACATCTTTGATCTGCAGATCCTTCTTTTTGACTGCCACATTCTGCTCTGCTTTTACATATAAAATATCTTCCATATCGTCCTCCTGTCTTTCTTATACTATTTCCCATCTATTCACTATTTATTCTTCACAATCCCGCATTTCCCCGAATAAAATAATCAAAAACGGAGAAATTTTATGGCAGTTAAAATATTTGTCGATCAGGGACACAATCCCTATGGAGTCAACGCCGGTGCCGAAGCCTTTGGCGTAAGAGAACAGGATATCACATATCTGGTAGGAGCCTATCTGGTAGATATATTGAATGCGGATCCAAGATTTGATGCGATTGCGTCACGGCAGACCCCCGATGAAATTCTGGGCTATGATAACAATTCCAGTCTGCGCGAGCGTGTGGATATGGCAAATACGTGGGGCGCGGATTATTTTATCAGCATTCACACAAATGCCAATACAAATCCGGCGATCAATGGCACCGAATGCTATGTCTATTCGCAAAACAATCCGGCATTTTATCTTGCCGAAGATATCGTAAGCCAGATTGTACGGCGGGTCGGCACAAAAGACAACGGGGTCTATGTCCGCCCCTCCCTCTATGTGCTGCGCCGGACGCAGATGCCTTCCGTCCTCATCGAACTTGCCTATTTGACAAATTATGAAGATTTTGTCCTCCTTACGACAATGCAGTACCAGTTTGCCTATGGCATTTACAATGGTATTCTGAATTTTCTGGGGCTACCGTTTCTGTGATGTTTCAAAACCGGCCGTAAATCCGGGCGGCAAAAAAGGTCATGAAAGGGCGTTTAACCACTTCATGACCTTTTATTTTTTGTAATGAATCCGAAATCTTACAACACTGCGGCACCGCTGATCGCAAAATAAGCGATAACCACGATTCCCAATATGATACGATACCAGCCAAAACCGGTAAAATCGTGCTTACGGATGTAATCCATCAGGAAACGGATAACAAACAAGGATATGATAAAGGCAACAATCATACCAACAAGCAGTGTAATAACTTCCATCGGACCATAGTGCAGTCCGTGTATTGCACTTTTTATAATTTTTAACAAGCTCGCTCCGAACATAACCGGGATCGCAAGATAAAATGTAAACTCTGCTGCCGCACCACGGGAAACACCGATAATCAATGCCCCGACGATCGTAGCTCCGGAACGGGATGTTCCCGGAATAATCGCTGCTAAAAGCTGGAAGATTCCGATAATGATTGCCGTCTGGTATGTAATATCGTGTACTTTCGTAATGATCGGGCGTCTGCCTTTGTTCCAACGTTCTACAACGATAAACAAAATACCGTAAATGATCAAAGCTCCCGCTACGACGATCTGATTGTAAAACATCTCATCGATCACATCATCAAACAACACGCCCACAATGGCTGCCGGAATTGTAGCCACCAGTATCTTAAACCACAATGTCATGATGTCCATCTTCACAAACGGTTTATTATTTTGCTTATATTGGAAATTAAAAGGAAAAATCTTTTTCCAGAATAACAAAACGACCGCCATAATTGCGCCAAGCTGGACAACCACCAAAAACATCTGGGTAAAATCATCATTACTGAATGTCAAAAACTGATTGACCAAAATCATATGTCCTGTGCTGCTGATAGGGAGCCACTCGGTAATTCCCTCCACGATTCCCAGTATTATTGCAACAAGCACATCAAATATTCCCATTTTCTGTTCTCCTTTCATTTTTCGTTCAAAACCATCGTTATTGTACCACAAATACCAAGACAGCACAAGACTTCTCGCAATATTTCATTGCAAATTTATCCGCTTTATAGTAAAATAGAAACATATGCAATTTATGCAACTAAAAATGGATTGGAGATCCTCATGAAAAAACAAATTGCAAAAATTCTTCCACTTTATACAATTGTACCTCTTATCAGCGCATTTACACTGAATACGTTGATCTACAGCGGTTCCATGAGTATATGCAAAAACTGGCATCACTATGACTTTACGTCATCTCTTGACCGTATGGTTCCTGTGATCCCGGAGTGGGTATACATTTACTTAGGATGCTACCTTTTTTGGGTTATAAACTATATCTTGGTCGCGCGCGTTCACAAAGATGATCCGGACGGATTTTACCGCTATATCACGACAGACATGATGTCCCGCATCGTCTGCGGTCTGTTTTTCTTCGGACTGCCTACTACCAATGTGCGGCCTGCGATTGTAGGTTCCGGTTTAGCCGAACACCTGCTGCGCTGGGTTTATTCAATCGACCAGCCAGCCAATCTGTTTCCCTCCATCCACTGCCTGGTAAGTTGGATGTGCTTTATCGGCATTCGCGGAAACAAACGTGTTCCCCGCTGGTACCGCATTTTCTCCTGTATTTTTGCTTTGCTTGTTGTAGTTTCGACACAGGTAACAAAGCAGCATTATCTGATTGATGCAATCGGCGGTATTTTACTTGTCGAAGTCCTCTATGCATGGAACAAACGCAGCAATGCCTACCTCTATGTAAAAGGATTTTTCGAAAGAGTAAATGCCTCACTGCGATCGCTTTCAAGAAAGAAAAAGGGAGGTTATGCATGAGCTCAAAAAAGAAAAACATTTTAAATATCGGTTTCCTTGTTCTTCTTCTCGTCCTTACATTCTGGCTCGTTTTCCGCGACCAGGATCTGGGGCCGATCGTTGAGATTCTTGGCAAGGTGCCGATTCACTTTATTTTCATCGGTCTCGTACTCGTTGTATGCTATGTATGTGGCGAATCGGTGATCATTAAATATCTGCTGCATGCCGTAAAGATCAAAGCACCGTTGATCAACTGCATCCGCTATTCGTTTGTCGGATTCTTTTTCAGTTGCATCACCCCGTCCGCTACCGGCGGACAGCCCGCTCAGATATTTTACATGCAGCGACAGAAAATTGCTATTCCAACCGCATCGATTATTTTGATGCTTGTCACGATCGAATACAAATTCGTTCTTGTATTCATCGGTCTGGCCCTTGCTTTATTTGGTCAGCCACTTGTACAAACATTGCCTCCGGAAGCACAGTTTTATCTTTATCTCGGCCTCGGATTAAATGTTTTTTGCGTCGTCTTTATGAGTTTTCTTGTCTTTTTACCAAATACGGCAAGTTATCTCATCACAAAGGGATTTTTACTGCTGCAGCGTCTTCATATTATGAGAGACAAAAACAACCGTATGCAGCGTTTACAAAATTCTATGGAAACATACAGAAAAGCCAGTGTGTTTTTGAAAGCAAACAAACTTGTGATCTTTAACACCACCATGATCACGTTTGTTCAGCGAATACTTCTTTTTGCCGTCACATATGTTGTATATAGAAGTTTCGGCCTGAATGAACAATCCCTTCTTACCATGATTTTACTGCAGGCAGCAATCTCCGTATCGGTGGATATGCTTCCGCTTCCGGGAGGAATGGGAATCAGCGAACGGCTTTTCCTGCAAATATTTGCTCCGCTTTTTGGCAGCACCGCACTTACCTTGTCCGGAATGCTTTTAAGCAGAGGAATCAGTTACTATATGCTGGTTATCCTGAGTGGTATCATTACGATCATCACCCATATCACCGTAAAACCGGCACCAAATGACAATAAATCTTAAACGTAACTATTCAGATAGTTACTTTTAAACAATTACAGAAAAGAGGTTTCTTATGATAGGAGTTTACAATTATTCAGTTATTTTGACATATCTGGGGGTAGGTCTTTCCCTCTTTGGTATTACACAGGCTTTGTCAGGAAATTTTGACATTGCAATCCTGTGTCTTGCGCTGGCCGGTGCCTGCGATACCTTTGACGGAAAAGTTGCACGAAGCATGAAAAACCGTACGGAAGAACAAATCATCTTTGGGATTCAGATTGACTCCCTCTGTGATGCCATCTGTTTTGGCGTAACTCCGGCGATCATCGCCTACTCACTCGGTTTAAACAGTACTTTTGGAATTATTGTAGAAATCGTATTTGTTCTCTGTGGAGTCATCCGCCTGGCATATTTTAATGTGCTGGAAGAATTGAAACATTTACATCCGGAAAACTCGGAAGCGAAATGTTACCATGGACTTCCGATCACATCCATCGCAATTATATTTCCAATTATTTACATGTTTCGTCCGTTGGTATCCCCACAGCTCTTTTTGACTGTTCTTCCGTTTGTTATGCTGGCAATCGCTTTTTTATACATATGCGATTTCAAAATTCGGAAGCCTTCCAATGCAATGGTTGCCTTTATTCTGATCTTTATGGCAATCGTCGTATTGAAGATTCTTCATGTATTTTAAGGGGGGAGCCTCATGAAATATGTTGATCGAAACGGCAATAAAATCGTTGATGATTCCAGTCAGGACAAACTCCTTCATCTGCTTTATACACATATGTGGGGACGCGTTCTCTTAAAGCCTCTTGTCACACCGGGTTTTTCCGGATTTGCAGGTCGGCTTTTAGACACCAAATTATCAACCTGCCTTATTCCTAAGTTTATCAAAAATAATCACATTGATATGTCCTGCTATCAAGAGACGGAATACCGCTCTTTCAATGACTTTTTTTCAAGAAAGATCAAACCCGGAGCTCGTATTTTTTCACCCAAAGAGACAGATCTGATCAGTCCCTGCGACTGTTATGCGTCTGCTTACCGCATTGATCCTGCATTACTTGTAAATATCAAAGATACGACATACTCCGTTGCTTCACTCCTGCGCAGCAAAAAACTGGCAGCCCGTTATACCGGCGGTACACTTCTTGTCCTACGGCTTACGGTCGGAGATTATCACCGGTATCATTATCCGGTTTCCGGTATCCAGTCAAAAAACCACTTTATTCCGGGAATCCTCCACACGGTAAATCCGATTGCCAATGACTATATTCCAATTTACAAAGAAAATTCACGTGAATATACCGTCATCCGCTCTCCTGAGTTTGGCGATGTCACACAGATGGAAGTCGGTGCCATGCTGGTCGGCAAGATATGCAACCATCACCAGTCCTGCCGTGTTTTCCGCGGCGAAGAAAAAGGGTATTTTCAATACGGCGGTTCGACGATCGTTCTCTTTTTTGAAAAGAATGCTGTCACACTCCGTCCGGATCTTGCGAAAAACACCAGACAAGGGTATGAAACCCAGCTTCACCTTGGGGACACCTTAGGATATTCCCCATGGGGTAAGGACAAAGATCATTCCGATCACTAAAAATAAAATTGAATAATATATGGTTTCTTTTGTTGCATCTGACATAATAGGAACCTCCATTCAAATAAAAGTAAAGTCTGTAAAAAGGATCACTTCCTTATTACAGACTTTATTTTATCAGAAATGTTGTACCATTTAATGGACTCGATCAAAGAACCTGCTTACAAATTTTTTGCAGGCAGCATTTTTCACAATATGCCTTTCTCGCCGTGCAGACTTCTCTTCCGTGATGAACAAGGCGGTGGCAGAAATCACTTCCTTTTTCTCCCGGAATGATCTTCCAAAGTTCCATTTCCACTTTCTTCGGATCTTTTATACCATCTACCAGTCCCATCCGATTGACCAGACGAATACAATGCGTATCGGTCACGATCGCCGGCTTGCCAAACACATCACCCATGATCAGATTGGCACTCTTTCTTCCCACGCCCGGCAGACTGAGAAGGGCATCAAAATCATCCGGTACCTGTCCGCCAAATTGGTCCACCAGCATATTCATACATTTGTAAATGTCTCTTGCCTTACTGGCTCCCAGACCACACGGCCTCACAATCTCTTCAATTTCTTCTACCGAAGCCTGTGCCAGTGCCTGCGGGCTCGGATATTTGCCAAATAAATCTTTTACAACCACATTGACGCGGGCATCGGTACATTGTGCCGCCAGCCTTACACTTACCAGTAATTTCCATGCTTCATCGTAGTCTAATGTACAGTCCGCCAGCGGATATTCTTTTTCCAATTCTTCTATAATTAAATTTGCTCTCTGTTTTTTCGTCATCTGTTTCCCTCTTTTCTTTTGCTCTATCTATAGTATACATTGTTTTGAAAAGATTGCAATTGATTTGTTGACTTTCTTATATAAGGTAGAGTATAATTTTATTATATAGGGCATGATTCGGATCAATCCGAATCTTCCCCATAACCCCAAAAGAAAGGAGACATTTTATGAGTTTATCGATAAGTGCCTTGGGAGGCTACGATACGTTTTATCCAATTTATTCCGCAGCTCCGGTAAACCGTGTAGATGCTGCCGATCGTGTCGGCCGAGATTCCCGGAATATCAAAACAGAACCAAATGATAAGGTCAAAAAAGGCGAATGTCAGACATGTGCCAAAAGGAAATATGTGGATGGTTCCAATGAATTCAATGTTTCCTTTAAAGCACCCGGACACATCAGTCCTGAGGATTCTGCCGCCAAAGTAATGGCTCACGAGCAGCAACATGTTGCCAATGCCATCGCGGAAGGCAGCAAACCAAATAAAGAGCTCATATCTGCAACCGTATCGCTTCACACTTCCGTTTGTCCGGAATGTGGCCGCACTTATGTATCCGGTGGAAACACCCATACTGTCATTCGTACAACAAGCGATACTTCCAACCCTTATGCAAAATTGCAGCAGCGTATGAATCGAAATTTCTCTGCCGGACTGAATTTTGACAAGAGTGCATAAAATATTAATACTGGAGGCTAAAACCATGTCAAAGGAAATCCCTTACAAAATTTACTTAAGTGAAAATGAAATGCCAACCCAATGGTACAATGTACGTGCTGATATGAAAAACAAACCAGCTCCGATCCTGAATCCGGCTACGTTAAAACCGATCACGGTAGAAGAACTGGAACCAATCTTTTGTACCGAACTTGCGAAACAGGAGTTAGATGACACCACCGCATACATAGACATTCCGGAAGAAATCCGTAATTTCTACCGCATGTACCGTCCATCTCCTCTGACACGTGCTTACTGTCTGGAAAAAGCTCTGGACACACCGGCTCATATCTATTACAAATTTGAAGGAAATAACACATCCGGAAGCCACAAATTGAACTCCGCGATCGCACAGGCTTACTATGCGAAGAAAGAGGGATTGAAAGGTGTTACAACAGAAACCGGTGCCGGTCAGTGGGGAACTGCTCTTTCCATGGCTTGTTCCTATTTTGATCTGGACTGCCAGGTATATATGGTAAAAGTTTCCTATGAGCAGAAACCTTTCCGCCGTGAAGTCATGCGTACTTACGGTGCCAATGTAACTCCATCTCCTTCTATGAATACCAATGTGGGACGCAAGATCAATGAAGAGTTCCCTGGAACAACCGGAAGTCTTGGCTGCGCCATCTCAGAAGCAGTAGAAGCTGCTACTTCTCAGGAAGGCTATCGCTATGTACTTGGTTCCGTATTATCTCAGGTACTTCTTCATCAGTCTATCATTGGACTGGAAACCAAAGCAGCGCTTGACAAATACGGCATCAAAGCAGATATGATCATCGGCTGTGCCGGCGGCGGTTCAAACCTTGGAGGTCTTATTTCTCCATTTGCCGGCGAAATGCTCCGCGGAGAAGCAGATTACAAGATCATCGCTGTAGAACCTGCTTCCTGCCCAAGTATGACACGTGGTAAATATGCATATGACTTCTGTGATACCGGAAAAGTTTGTCCATTGGCTAAAATGTACACCTTAGGAAGCGGCTTTATCCCTTCCGCAAATCATGCCGGTGGTCTCCGTTACCATGGTATGAGTTCCGTTGTATCCCAGCTTTACGCTGATGGTTATCTGGAAGCACGCAGTGTTGAGCAGACTTCTGTCTTCAAAGCAGCAGAACAGTTTGCCCGCGTAGAAGGTATCCTTCCTGCACCGGAAAGCAGCCACGCGATCAAAGTTGCCATTGACGAAGCGTTGAAATGCAAAGAAACCGGCGAAGCCAAAAACATCGTATTTGGTCTTACCGGAACCGGTTATTTTGATATGGTTGCATACGAAAAATACAACAATGGCGAGATGTCAGATTATATTCCTACCGACGAAGAAATCGCTAAGAGTCTGGCTTCTCTTCCAAAAGTAGACTAATTTAGAAAGCAGACAGGCAGAACGAAGATGAAAAAATGGATCAAACGAATTGTTCTTATTCTGATCATTCTTCTTGTTCTCATTGCCTTAAGTATACTTGGTCTTAATCTCTGGGTAACGCTCCACGCCAAAAAGAATATTGTTTCTTCTTCGCAGGAGCTTACCCGGAATTATGATTGTATCCTTATCTTAGGAGCAGGTCTGAAAAATGGGCAGGCAAGCCCTATGCTTACCGACCGCCTTGAAAAAGGTATCGAACTATACAAGCAAGGAAAGGCTCCTAAGCTTTTAATGAGCGGCGATCACGGCACCGAATACTATAATGAAGTAAAAGTGATGAAACAATATGCGATCGATGCCGGCGTTCCGTCAAGTGATATTTTCATGGATCATGCGGGATTTTCTACCTATGACAGTATCTGGCGTGCCAAACACGTTTTTTCGGTTCAAAATCCAATTATTGTAACACAGCGGTATCATTTGTACCGCGCTGTTTACATTGCGCAGCAAAGCGGACTATCCTGCACTGGGATTGCCTCTGACGGCTATCAATATGGTGGCAAGCCAAAACGTCTTCTGCGGGAATTTTTAGCAAGATGCAAAGATTTTATTACAACCGCAACGGAAACACCGCCTGCCTACGAAGGCGATCTCATTTCCATTACGGGAAATGGCGACGAGACAAATGATTGTGAATTTGAAAAATAAAAAATGTGCTTCATAGTAAACTATGAAACACATTTTTTTCATGCTGGTAACCGGAATCGAACCGGTACGGGTGTCACCACCCACAGGATTTTAAGTCCTGGGCGTCTGCCAGTTCCGCCACACCAGCATTTAATAGAATAGGATAAGGTTACAGACAAATCATTGTCTGTAAACGACCCAGGAGGGACTCGAACCCTTGACCTCTGCCGTGACAGGGCAGCGCTCTAACCAACTGAGCTACTGGGCCAGAATTTTTGTACATGATAAGGAATCCTCCCGCAAGCGGGCCCCTCCTTACCACAACCAGCGATAAGGAATCCTCCCGCAAGCGGGTCCCTCCTTACCACAACCAGCGATAAGGAATCTTCCCGCAAGCGGGCCCCTCCTTACCACAACAGTCATCAGGACTCTCCCCATTTACAATGGGTCCCCCCTCATGACAAAAAATGGACCCTCGGGGACTCGAACCCCGGACCGTCCGGTTATGAGCCGGATGCTCTAACCAACTGAGCTAAAGGTCCAAACTCATAAGGTTTGGTATTATCTTACCAACTAAAATTAAAAAAGTGACTCCTACGGGAATCGAACCCGTGTTACCGCCGTGAAAGGGCGATGTCTTAACCGCTTGACCAAGGAGCCATATACTATTATAATAAAAATTCTAACATCAAATATTGTATCATATTTAATATTACTTTGCAACCCTACTTTTCGAAAAAAAAAAGGCCACAAGAGTGAACCTCATATTCAAAAAGCACAAACTGATTAACAGACTTTTTATAGGAACTCCCCGAGTAGGGCTCGAACCTACAACCCCACGGTTAACAGCCGTGTGCTCTACCATTGAGCTATCGAGGATTATTATACCTTCAAAACTACACATTGTTCAAACCATTCCAAACCGATTAAGGTCAAGCCTTCGACCTATTAGTATCCGTCAGCTGCATACATTACTGTACTTCCACCTCGGACCTATCTACCTCGTCGTCTTCAAGGGGTCTTATTGACTTATTGTCAGGGATATCTTATCTTGAGGGGGGCTTCACGCTTAGATGCCTTCAGCGTTTATCCCGTCCCGGCTT
>OBLO01000030.1_pt1 | contig 135636 bp, 114 predicted proteins | sample 1519401 | NCBI WGS metagenome assembly OBLO01 (sample SAMEA2602897, study PRJEB22501) | metagenome | reverse complement strand
TGGCAAACATTTCCTGTGTGCCTTTTCATTTTGAAACAAGGTTCACGGATTCAGGAGAGAGATAATGGATTTTTTGCAAAAGTTACAGGAATAAATGAAAACGCAGAAAGGAGCTAAAATGGCGACATATGTAATCGGTGATATTCATGGACAATTGGAACAGCTGAAAGTCCTGCTGGAAAAGATGAAATTCAATGAAAATGACGAACTGTATGTGATGGGGGATGTCGTGGACCGTGGACCGGATCCCATCAAAGCATTGCAGTATCTGATGACGCTGCCAAATTGTGTATGTATCGCAGGAAATCATGAATGGATGGCACTGGAAAGTCTGAAACTTATGTTAAATGAAATAACGGAAGAGTTTATCCAAACGCTTGATGAAAATCAGGTAACGATACTGCTTGACTGGCTTCGCAATGGAGGAAAAACGACGATGGATCAATTTTGTAAATTGTCGAAGGAAGAGCGGCAGGAAGTGCTTGATTTTATAGGCGATTTTGAGGCATATGTGGAATTGAAAATCCAGGGACAAAAATATCTTCTGGTTCATGCCGGCTTGAATGATTTTTATTATAAAAAGCCGATCGAAGAGTATACCATTGATGATCTGCTATGGACGCGCACCGATTATGAGATGCCCTATTACGAAGATAAAATCGTGATCACAGGGCATACACCAACACAGACAATTCTTGGAAATGACAGACCCGGTTATATTTATCGCAAATATAATCATATTGCCTTGGATTGTGGTGCCTGCTCACATAACGGACGTCTCGCCGGAATATGTTTGGAAACGGGAAAGGAGTATTATTCGAGGGAGTAGAAATTGTAGATTTGCAAGAGGAAACTACGGGCTCTGGTTTTGGAATAATATCCTGCAACAAATTTTTCTTGACATTTCCCCCAAAACCCCCTATTATAAAAGATAAGTGAAATGCGTGGAAGAAGAGGAGTACACAAAGAAACGCCAGCAGAGAGGATTTTCACCGGCTGAAAGAAATCCGGCAAGTGGTTTGTGGAAGGTAGCTTCAGAGCATGATCTTTGAAGCAGATATTGTGTGTAGAAGATCACGGTTCGCCCCGTTATCGGCAGAATGAGGAATAAAACGCAGGAAAGAGGAAACCTGCATTTATTTGAAATAAGGTGGTACCGCGGCTCTGCCGCCCTTATAGAGGGAAGGTACCTGATTGAAGCGAATGACTCCGGAAGGTATTCTTCCGGAGTTTTTTTATTATTATCGGAGGTAATCATGAGAAAAGAATTGGAAAAAAATTATGATCCAAAAGACATTGAAGACCGTCTTTATTCCAAATGGATCAGCAAGAAGTATTTTCATGCGGAAGTAAATCCGGATAAGAAACCGTATACGATCGTAATTCCGCCACCAAACATCACGGGACAGCTTCACATGGGACATGCCCTTGACAATACGCTGCAGGACATTCTCATTCGTTTTAAGAGAATGCAGGGTTATGAAGCTCTTTGGCTTCCGGGAACTGACCATGCGTCGATTGCGACCGAAGCGAAGATCGTCGAGGCGATGCGAAAAGAGGGAATCACGAAAGAGGATATCGGACGTGAAAAATTTCTGGAGCGTGCCTGGGACTGGAAAAAACAGTACGGCGGACGTATCGTATCCCAGCTTAAGAAAATGGGATCTTCCTGTGATTGGGACAGAGAGCGTTTTACGATGGACGAGGGCTGCAATAAAGCCGTTAAGGAAGTATTTGTAAAACTTTATAATAAAGGATTGATCTACCGCGGTGAGCGTATCATCAACTGGTGCCCTCATTGTCTGACATCCATTTCCGATGCCGAGGTAGAGTACGAAGATCAGAAGGGACATTTCTGGCATCTGCGCTATCCGTTTGCGGATGGAAGCGGTTATATCAATTTGGCGACAACCCGTCCGGAAACTCTTTTGGGAGATACGGCGGTGGCTGTCAATCCAAACGATGAACGATACAAAGATCTGGTTGGAAAAATGCTTGTCCTTCCATTGGTTCACCGCGAGATTCCGTTGATTGCGGATGATTACGTAGATATGGAATTTGGAACCGGTGTCGTAAAGATCACGCCGGCACACGACCCGAACGACTTTGAAGTAGGACTTCGCCACAATCTGCCAATTATCAATGTAATGACAGACGACGCGAAGATTGTCGATGAATACGAGAAATACGCCGGAATGGACCGCTACGAAGCACGTGAAGCCATCGTAAAAGATTTGGAAGCAGAAGGCGCATTGGTAAAAGTAGAAGATCACGATCATAATGTAGGAACCTGCTACCGCTGTGGTACGACGGTAGAGCCTCGTGTCAGCAAACAATGGTTCGTAAAGATGAAACCACTTGCAGGTCCGGCGATTGATGCGGTTAAAAATGGCGAGACAAAATTTGTACCGGATCATTTTAATAAGACATATTTCCACTGGCTTGAAAATATCCGTGACTGGTGTATCTCCCGTCAGCTCTGGTGGGGCCATCAGATTCCGGCATTTTACTGTGATGACTGCGGAGAACTTGTCGTAACCAAGGAAAAGACATGCAATTGTCCAAAATGCGGCAAGGAGATGCGTCAGGATCCGGATACATTGGATACTTGGTTCAGTTCCGCATTGTGGCCATTTTCCACACTTGGCTGGCCGGATGATACCGAGGAAATGAAATATTTCTATCCGACCAATACGCTTGTTACCGGTTATGATATCATTCCATTCTGGGTTATGCGAATGATGTTCAGCGGAATCGAGCAGACCGGTCAGGTGCCGTTTGACACGGTATTGATTCATGGTCTGGTACGTGATTCCCAGGGACGCAAGATGAGTAAATCCCTTGGAAATGGTATTGACCCATTGGAAGTAATTGACAAATATGGTGCCGATGCGCTGCGTCTGACATTGGTTACCGGAAATGCACCGGGAAATGACATGCGTTTTTATTGGGAACGTGTCGAGGCAAGTCGTAATTTTGCCAACAAAGTATGGAATGCATCCCGTTTTATCATGATGAATTTTGCTCAAAATGAAGAGCTTGCGAATAAAGAAGTGTCCGCAGATGAGCTTACGCAGGCGGATAAATGGATTCTTGCAAAATGCAACCAGCTGGCAAAAGATGTCACAGCGTTGATGGAAACTTACGATCTTGGTATCGCGGTTCAGAAGATTTATGACTTTATTTGGGAAGAATTCTGCGACTGGTATATTGAGATGGTAAAACCTCGTCTTTACAATGAAGAAGATGAGACAAAGGCAGCAGCGCTTTACACCTTGAAAAAGGTATTGATCGATGCGTTGAAACTGCTTCATCCATATATGCCGTTTATTACGGAAGAAATTTACTGCACATTGATGGACAATGACGACGACTCCATCATGATCTCGGCTTGGCCGGAATACACGGAAAGCATGAATTTTGCAGAGGATATGGATGCCGTAGAGTGCATCAAGGAAGCGGTAAAAGGAATCCGAAATGTCCGCGGTGAGATGAATGTACCACCGAGCAAGAAAGCAAAAGTGATTGTTGTGACAGAAGATGCCAAAGTAAAAGACATTTTCGAAACCAACAAAGTATTCTTTGCAACACTTGGTTATGCCAGCGAAGTAACGATTCAGGCTGACAAAACCGGCATTGAGAAAGATGCGGTTTCGGTTGTGATCGATAAAGGTACGATTTATATGCCGTTTGCAGAACTTGTCGATGTGGCAAAGGAAATCGAGCGTTTGAAGAAAGAAGAAAAACGTCTGACCGGCGAATTGAAACGTTCCGAAGGAATGCTCGGAAATCCAAATTTTGTCAATAAAGCACCGGCAAAGAAAATCGAAGAAGAGAAAGCAAAATTGGAAAAATATCAGAGCATGATGGCTCAGGTAAAAGAACGTTTGGCTCAGCTTCAGTAATTTTGAACATTGCATTAGAATAACAGAAAGCCCGAGGATGGAAAATGATCCACCTTCGGGCTTCTTTTAATTTCCTTTGCTGCTCAGAGGATTGGAGGCATCTTCCCAGAACAGATTATTGTCCGGCGCCGGCTGATCCTTTTCATTGTAATGAGAGTTCTCACGGATGCGGCGCTTGCGGGCGTCGTTGGACTTCTTGCTGTCTGATGTGGGGTTTTTTGTATTGTTGTTTGTGTGATTCATTTTAGAGGTCCTTTCGTAGCTTCTGGTGGTATTAGTATGGACGGGGAGAGGAAAAATATGCGGGGGACAGAAAATAATGGAAAAGTACTTGTTGAGGCATTCGCACATAAGTGGTAAAATTACTTCTATGGGTGTAGTTGGAAAGGTAGCATATTGTTTATTTATGATGTATGTATAAACAAAAATTTGGATAAAAAGGAAGTGTAATAAATGGATTTAAAACAGGTTATTTTCTTTGCACAGAAAAACGGATACGAAACAGTCGAAAAGTTAAATAACTGGAACGGTTACGAATGCTATGAACCTATCATGGATTCCCAAAAAGAAACCGAAATAGGCCCGCCACTCTTGATCCTTGTCAAAGGAGATAAAATCCGAATGTCCACACCGGAGGAGGCATTTCAGCAGATGGATAAGTGCTAACTAGGGGAAGATGGGTATAAGCTTGCCTGCACTCAGAATGCTTTACCGGAGAACTTTGAGCAATTACCTGATTTTGTCAAGTGCAAGTAGGTTATCAAACACCTTATAATGCCATACAGTCAAAGCGTTTTATTAACCCCGAGTGCAGTTTTTAATGCCTCCTGCAAAAGCCGGGAAACATTTATCCCTGCATGCTCAGCTTCGTAGTTCAGCCAGCTTGGCAAAGTTACATTTCGTCGTACTGTTTTGGTATCAATCTTTCGTCGATATTCTGCAGAATCTACATCGACAAGAGAAATAACCGTTTGCCCGTCACTTGCAAAAGTGCATTGATTTGTGAGAGCAAAAGACCAACATTTCGTTCAGATAGGTATCAGTTTACTGTTGTGATGCCAAATCTGAACTACGATGTCCCTTAAAATGTCCCTCAAGACAAATTGAATTCTCAAATTATGGATTTGATTCGTAAGGATAGTAAGATTAGTACAGAAAAAATGGCGATTGCGCTAGGAGTAAGTTCCAAAACGATTAAGCGTCATATAAAAGAAATGGATAATGTACGTTATATTGGGCGTGGTTTTAGTGGACACTGGGAAATTGCGGATGATAAAAAACGGTGAATAGGTTGAAGTTTCCAGAAAAATGAGATACGAAAAACTAATACACACTTGTCAAATAAAATAATGTTGAATATATATGCAAAAGATGATATAATTTGCATATACTATATATGGAGGTGACTAATATGTTGACATTACAAGAAACAATAAGACCATCTGCTGATTTGCGAAATCATTATTCTGAAATATCAAAATTGTGTAAGGAAAACAAAGAAGCAGTGATTATTACAGTAAATGGTAGAGGCGATACGGTTGCGCTTTCCTATGAAGAATATAAAAATATGAAAGCAAGAATAGAATTGCTAGAAGTATTAGCCGAAGCAGAAGATGATGTGAAAAATGGAAGGGTAGCTCCGATAACTGAAACATTTGATGATTTGAGAAAAATGCTTCAGGAGGGGTGAATATGAAGTATACGGTAATAAGGACTGATACAGCCGATGCAGGAATTAGAAAAATAGTTTTGTATATTGCTCAAAATTTTGGGAATACAATAGCACTTGAGAAACTTGATGAGATTGAAAAACGAATTCTTGAATTGGGAGGAGATCCATACATTGGAACCGAGCCAAGATATCTTATTCTTAAGAGACAGGGGTATAAAGTGCTTATTTTAGAAAAAGACTTAGTATTTTATAAAATTGACGAGGAAAATAAGCAAGTGATTGTATATGCTGTCGTAGATCAACACCAGGATTATTTGAATATTATTCGTGGTTTGTAGAGAAGATCATTGTTTTAAACCGCAAAGAACAAGCCAACATTATTAGGCTTGTTCTTTGCGGTTTTGGAACAGTAAGGAGTGTGAAAACATGGGAAAAGAATTATTTGATAATATACCGAGCAAAGTAGAAGACCTATTGTCTGATGTAGAGAATGGACGTATCGGTTTACCTGACCTTCAGCGTCCTTTTGTTTGGAAAGACAATAAGGTTCGAGAGTTGCTCGATTCAATGATGAAGGGATATCCAATCGGCTACATTATGCTTTGGGCATCTCCGGATGAATATGAAAATACAAACTATATCGGTAAAAACGATAAAATGTATAAGCGTCCAGATGATTTAGTAATTGACGGTCAGCAGCGTTTGACAGCATTGCTTGCAGCTATGTACGGCGTAACCATCAAGGACAAAAACTATAAGGAAAGAAAAATTCGTATTTCTTTCAACCCTTTAACACGTGAGTTTGCAGTGTGGACGCAGGCCTATGAAAGAAATTTATCGCGCTGACGGGAAAGCAGGAACTGGCGGGCAGCCGCTCGTCGGTTACAATTATGGAGCAAGAAATAAAAAGAGATTAAAAGAAATTTTGCGGTTTGCGTATTTGTTCGAGGCAGGCCTTGCGCTGGTATTTACGATTTCGATCAGTGTATTTGCACCGGCAATTATAAAGATATTCATGAATCAATCCGATATTATAACGAATGGAGCGATGATGCTGCGCTTTCAGCAGCTTGGCATGTGCTGACGGCGGTGATTGCCCTAGCTATCATCCGAAAAGTGTTAGGAGGAATGAAAAATGAGATACAATACGATTGTGTTTGATCTGGATGGAACACTATTAAATACCTTGGAGGATTTGTGTGACAGCGTTAATGTCATCATGGAGCGTTTTGGATGGAAGACACACAGTCTCGAAGAGATCCGCCGGTTTGTCGGCAATGGCATCGGAAAACTGATGGAACGTGCGACGCCGGAGGGCAGGAAAAATCCGCAGTTTGAAGAGGCATTTGAAGCGTTTCGGGCATATTATACGGATCATTGCCAGATTAAGACGAGAGCCTATGACGGTGTCGTGGATCTGATGAACGAATTGAAAGAAAATGGTGCGAAATTGGCAATTGTTTCCAACAAAAACGATGCGGCAGTGAAAGAGTTAAATGAAATTTACTTTTCCGGATGTGTCAGTGCGGCGATTGGGGAAGTCGAGGGAAGACAGAGAAAACCGGCACCGGATGAGGTTTATGCGGCACTGGAAGAACTGGGATCGACCAAAGATGAGGCTGTTTACATCGGAGATTCCGAAGTGGATTATGCGACGGCTTGCGCCAGCGGACTTCCGTGTGTACTCGTAAGCTGGGGATTTCGCGATAAAGAACTTTTGGAGAGTTTTGATGCTGAGAAAGTTGTCGATAATGTAAAAGATTTACGCGAATTTCTCTTCGATTTTACACAAAAATGATTATGAATTTTACATTTGCATCGTATGATGAAATCAGAGTGAAAAGAAAGATTTATCGATGTGAATGGAGGAATTCATTATGAGCGAAAAACAAAGAAAACCGTGGTATCTTAATAACCCGGAATTATTTATGACAATGTTATTGATAGGTTGCTTTTTAGTAGGCGGCAGTATTGCGTTTACTTTAAGCAGCCTTTTTTGCAGCCATGCAGCACAGGCGAGAGAGCTGGCACTTACCGCATCCTGCCTGATCACAGTAGCCGTCGGAGGTGTCGGCGGATACCTGTGGCTCATCAAAAAAAGTGAGGAATATTGATTACTTACATTTTTCAAAGATTTTACATAAAAGTGATTTTACATTTTACAAATGACACGTAAGATGTGAAACATGATCACGGCAGAGACCGGATCAGAAAAAAGAGACGAATATGCCGGCGAGAAGTCCGGGATAGAAATGGAGGAAAACAAATTATGAAGATGAAGAAAGTATTGGCGACAGTTTTGAGCGCAGTAATGATCGCAGGATGTCTGACAGGCTGTGGCAGCAGTTCAGGAGATTCCGCAGGAACAGGTACAGGAGATAACTCAGGTTCAGAATTTGATAGTAGCAAAGCAATCACCGTTGTATCCAGAGAAGATGGATCCGGTACAAGAGGCGCATTTATCGAGTTATTCGGTATCGAAGAAAAAGATGCAGATGGCAATAAAGTGGATAACACAACCGAAGATGCCAGTGTAACAAATAACACATCTGTTATGATGAGCACCGTAGCAGGAAATGAATATGCCATCGGTTATATTTCCCTCGGATCTTTGAATGATTCGGTAAAAGCAGTAAAAATCGACGGAAATGAAGCAACGGTTGACAATATCAAGAGTGGTACATACAAAATTTCCCGTCCGTTTAATATTGTGACAAAAGACGGTTTGAGCGATGTGGCACAAGACTTTATCGACTATATCCTGAGTTCTGACGGACAGGGCGTTATCGAGAAAAACGGTTACATCAAAAACTCCGATAATGGTGCTTATGCAGGAAGCAAACCAAAAGGAAAAGTTGTTGTAGCAGGTTCTTCTTCCGTATCTCCGGTTATGGAAAAACTGAAAGAAGCTTACACGGCAGTAAATCCGGATGCAGAAATTGAAATCCAGACATCTGACTCAACTACTGGTGTAGAATCAGCAATCAGCGGCATTTGCGATATCGGTATGGCATCTCGTGAATTGAAAGACACAGAGACATCCCAGGGCGTAAAAGCGACGGCGATCGCGCTTGACGGAATCGCAGTTGTAGTAAACAAAGCAAACCCGGTTGATGACATCAGCACAGATACAGTAAAGGGTATTTACACCGGTGATATTACAAGCTGGGCAGATGTGAAATAATCTGCCCCGGAATGGAGAGTTAGTATGAAACAGTGGAAAGAAAAGGGAATGGAAATCTTATTTTTGCTGGCAGCATGTGTATCCATCTTAGCCGTAATTCTGATTTGTGTATTTCTCTTTGCAAACGGAATACCGGGAATGGCAAAAATTGGAGTTTTCAAATTCCTTGCCGGGGAGAAATGGAAACCGGGCAATGATATTTACGGAATTCTTCCGATGATATTAGGAAGTATCTACGTTACCGTGGGAGCGATTATCATCGGAGTGCCGGTGGGAATCTTTACCGCAGTATTTATGGCAAAGTTTTGCCCGAAGAAGATATATCCATATCTGAAGCAGGCGATTGATCTGCTTGCCGGCATTCCTTCTGTTGTTTATGGTTTCTTTGGATTAGTCGTGATCGTACCGATGGTTCGCGAGTTGACAGACGCACTTCATGCAGTAGGAGATGGAACCGGCATTTTGACCGCATCGATTCTTTTAGGATTGATGATCCTTCCGACGATCATCGGAGTGTCCGAATCCGCGATCCGGGCAGTGCCGGAAAGTTATTATGAAGGCTCTCTGGCACTCGGAGCCGATCCGATACGAAGTGTATTTTTCGCTACATTACCGGCAGCAAAATCCGGAATCATGGCAGGTGTGATCCTCGGTATCGGACGAGCGATCGGTGAGACGATGGCGGTTATTATGATTGCAGGAAACCAGCCGCGTATGCCAAAGGGAATTTTGCAGGGAGTCCGGACATTGACGACAAATATCGCGATGGAGATGGGATATGCACAGGATCTTCACCGTGAGGCGTTGATCGCTACCGGTGTGGTATTGTTTGTCTTTGTTTTAATCATAAACTTATTATTTTCAGTGATGAAACGGAGGAATAAATGATGCAGAAAGCAGGAGAAAATATCAATATTCAATCCGCCTCGCAAAAATTGAAAAGCAGCATAAAGCATCCGGTTTCCTTCGTATTCTTTGTGCTGATCGCAATTTCCGTAATATTTACGGTAGTGTCGCTGGGATTTTTGATCGGATATATCCTCATCAATGGAATTCCGAATCTGACACCAAAATTATTTGCCTGGCATTATACGACCGAAAATGCGTCAATGCTGCCGGCACTGATCAACACGATATGGATGACGATACTTGCCCTTGTAATTGCGATTCCATTTGGAATCGGCGCGGCTATTTACATGGTAGAATACGCGAAAAAAGGCAATAAGATCGTAGAAATTGTTCGTATTACGGCAGAGACATTGACAGGAATTCCGTCCATCGTTTATGGATTGTTTGGTATGTTGTTTTTCGTGACAACGTGTAAGATGGGATTGTCGTTGTTAGCAGGAGCCTTGACATTATCGATCATGGTCTTACCGGTCATTATGCGAACGACAGAAGAGGCGCTTTTGGCAGTGCCGGATTCTTTTCGAGAAGGAAGTTTTGGACTTGGGGCAGGAAAATTGCGAACCGTATTCCGCATCGTTCTTCCACCGGCAATACCGGGAATTTCTTCCGGAATTATCCTGGCGATGGGACGAATCGTAGGAGAGACTGCAGCGTTGATCTACACTGCAGGAACCGTAGCAGAGATGCCGAAAAATATATTTTCATCGACACGAACACTGGCGGTTCACATGTATTCACTTTCCAGTGAAGGATTGTATATGGATCAGGCGTATGCTACAGCTGTAGTATTACTTGTTATCGTAATGTTGATTAACTTAGGATCCACATTTGTGGCAAAGAAAATAAATAAGTATTAGGAGAGAAGACAATGAATAAATTTGAAATTGATCATCTTGATCTATATTATCAGGATTTTCATGCATTAAAAGAAATCGCACTTGATATCCCAGAGCATGAAATTACCGCATTTATCGGGCCGAGCGGATGTGGAAAATCGACATTTTTGAAATGTTTAAACCGTATGAATGACTTGGTTGAGGGATGCCGGATCACCGGAAGTGTGCGACTGGATCAGGAAGATATATATGGAAATATGGACATCAATGTTCTGAGGAAAAGAGTGGGTATGGTATTTCAGAAACCGAACCCATTTCCGATGAGCGTATATGATAATATCGCGTATGGACCGCGTACGCATGGAATCCGCAGTAAAGCAAAACTGGATGAGATCGTGGAGACATCCCTTCGTCAGGCGGCAATCTGGGACGAACTCAAAGACCGCTTGAAAAAGAGTGCACTGGGACTTTCCGGCGGACAGCAGCAGCGTCTCTGCATCGCAAGAGCACTTGCCGTAGATCCGGAAGTTATCCTGATGGACGAACCGACGTCGGCGCTGGATCCAATCTCTACCTCAAAGATTGAAGATCTTGCCATTGAATTAAAGGATAAATACACGATCGTCATGGTAACGCATAACATGCAGCAGGCAACCCGTATTTCGGACCGCACCGTATTTTTCCTTTTAGGAGAGATCATAGAAAGTGGAAAGACAGAGCAGCTCTTTTCCATGCCAAAAGACCAAAGAACAGAAGATTATATCACAGGGAGGTTTGGATGATATGAGAAACCGATTTGACCGACAGTTAGAGACGTTAAACGATGAAATGATCGAGATGGGAAGTTTGATCTGCCGTGCGATTGAGATGGCGGTAGATGCGCTTTTAAATAAAAATCTGAAGACGGCGAAAGAGACAATCGCTTTCGATCTTGAGATTGATCACAAAGAACGTGACATTGAAAGCATCTGTATGAAGCTTCTGCTCCAGCAGCAGCCGGTAGCGCGAGATCTCCGTTTGATCAGTTCCGCACTTAAAATGATTACGGATATGGAAAGAATTGGAGATCAGGCAGCAGACATCGCCGAGATCACGGTATCTATGGCGGAAGTGGGTGGAACAATTGACCTTGCTCCGATTCAGGAAATGTCAGCGATCACGATGCAGATGGTAGAAAAGAGCATCGGTGCATTCGTAAATAAAGACGATGAACTGGCAACGAAAGTTATTTACATGGACGATCAGGTGGATGACTGCTTCGACAGCATCAAGATGCAGATTATCAATCTCATTAACAAAAATACTGAAGTGGGTGAGAAGGCGACTGATATCTTGATGATCGCCAAATATCTTGAGAGGATCGGAGATCATGCAACAAATATTGCCGACTGGGTGGTATATTCGATCCGTGGAAAGCATGAAAAAGGAAATGAGTAGTTGTAGTTTGCAATTTCCTCATAAATATGTTATCATATGAAAGCGTACGGTCGCATTTTCAAGTGGCTTGTACGCTTTTACACGTCTTAGGATGGCGAAAGAATAAAAGAAACCAAAAGGAGGCGCAGATTATGGACAATAAATCAATGATGCAGTTAGACGGGGACTTAGATACACAATTTGATGATCTTGTAAATTATTGTATGTTATCCGGTAAGATCAGTCAGCATTTATATGAAGAATACGACGTCAAACGTGGACTTCGTGATTCCAATGGAAAAGGGGTATTGACCGGACTGACCGAGATCGCGGATGTCGTTTCGTATCAGTACGACGAGGACGGCAATAAAGTTCCTGGGCCGGGAAAACTTTACTATCAGGGATATGATGTGGAAGATCTTATAAAAAGTTACCAGAATAAACGATATGCGTTTGAAGAGACAACCTATCTGCTCCTTTTTGGGGAACTGCCGACACCGGAGCAGTTTGAGAGCTTTAAAAATATATTATCGAGTCTTCAGGAATTGTCTGCTCATTTTGTCCGTGATGTCATCATGAAAGCGCCGAGTGAAAACCTGATGAATGCCTTGCAGAAAAGTGTGCTGACCTTGTATTCGTATGACGAAAACCCGGATGATATTTCCGTGCCAAATGTATTGCGCCAGTCATTGCAGCTTATTAGCAAATTGCCAATTATTTCTGTTTATGCATATCATTCCTACCGGCATTTTAAATTTGATGATGCCCTTGTCATCCGTACGCCGGACAAGTCGATGTCGACAGCAGAAAATATTCTGCAGATGATTCGTCCGGATGGAAAATTTACACCGTTAGAGGCAAAAGTTCTTGATGTGGCACTGGTACTTCATGCCGAGCACGGCGGTGGTAACAACTCGACCTTTACGAATCATGTCGTGACATCTTCCGGTACCGATACGTATTCGGCAATCTCCGCATCAATCGGTTCATTGAAAGGACCTCGTCACGGAGGAGCCAATCTGAAAGTGCTGCAGATGTTCGATGATATCAAAGAGCATTGTCCGGACTGGAAAGATAAGGCAGCAATTACCGAGTACCTGGCAAAGATTCTTGATAAAAAAGCATTCGATGGCAGCGGATTGATCTATGGAATGGGACATGCGGTATACACCGAATCCGATCCGCGAGAGGTCGTGCTTAAAAAATATGCGAAAAAACTTTCCGAGGTCAAAGGACTTCGTGATGAGTTTAAATTATATGAGACGGTAGAAAAAGTGGCAGCCAGACTTTTGATGAAGAAACGTCATCTTTACAAACCGGTCTGCGCCAATGTTGACTTTTACAGTGGATTTGTATATACTATGCTTGGAATTCCGAGAGAATTGTTCACACCGATTTTTGCTATTTCACGTATTTCCGGCTGGTGCGCGCATCGATTGGAAGAACGTGTCAACGATGGAAAGATCATTCGTCCTGCGTATAAATTTGTCGGAAAGCACAAAGAATATCAGGATATAGAAGAAAGGAACTAACAGACGATGAAACAGAAAATCTTATTTTTTGACATTGATGGGACCTTGATAGACGAAGAAACGGATGTAGTGCCGGAAAGTGCGAAAAAGGCACTGGCTGCGGCGAAAGAGAAGGGGCATCTGCTTTTTATCTGCTCGGGGCGCTGTCTGGCGATCATTCCACAAAATGTCGTGGAACTGGGATTTGATGGATTGATCGGGGGCTGTGGAACCTATATTGAGATGGAAGGCAAAGAAGTGTATCATCATACACTGCCGATGGAACTGCAAAAAGAGATCATAAAAGATCTGGAAAAATATCATATTGACGGCGTGCTGGAAGGAAAGGACTGTTCGGCATTCCGCCGCGATTACTGGATGCCGAAAGTAGTTTCCATATTTACAGAAAACGGAAGCTTTACCGCACGTACGCAGTGTTACTGGGATGAAGAATTTTCTTTTGATAAGATGGCATTGTGGTTTGATGAGTCGTCGGATATGGCAGCTTTTCGCAAAAAATACGAGACGCAGTTTGATTTTATCGAACGCGACCCGACGTTTTACGAGGTGGTTCCGAAAGGAATTTCCAAAGCGACAGGCATTGAAAAAGTGTGTGAAATGCTTTTGATCGACAAGGAAGATACGATTGGTTTTGGCGACAGCGCAAATGATGTTTCGATGCTTGCCTGCGTCAATACGTCCGTTGCGATGGGAAGCGGAAATCCTATTTTATTTGATAAGGTGACATTGGTGACGGATGGTGTGATGGAAGATGGAATCGCTCATGCGATTGAAAAACTTGGGTTATTAGAGTAACCCAAAAATAGTTACGATAAAAAACAATGAGGAAAAGATACGATGAATAAAAGAATTTTTGCATGGTCTGGGGTGATGATGTTACTGGCGGCTATATTTGTATGGGGAATGACAGGTCATCCGAAAGCAGCCGGAGAAAATTCTGACAGGAAAGCGCAGGCAGTCAGCGGGGCAGGTGTCAGTAGCGGAGCTGTGAGCGGTGCGGCAGTAAGCCCGTCCGCAGTAACCGGAAGCAGTTTGACGCCGGCACCGACACCTACGCCTGTGGTCAACCTTGAAAATTCAAAATATGTTAAATTAAATGCGGGAGAGATCGTCGGAGTGCAGGGAAAAAAAGCATTTCGTTATATGGGAATCCCGTATGGAGCGGCAAAACGCTGGAGCGCACCGACGGCAGTTTCGTCCTGGCAGGGCGTAAAAAAATGCACAAAAGCCAGAAAGGCAAAGGGAGACGATGCTCTGTTTTTAAATGTGTATCGTCCGAAAAATCTTTCCAAGGCGGTTCCGGTCATGGTATTTCTGCATGGCGGTGGAAACGTCGGGGGAACGCCGAATATGAATTTTTCTACATTTGTAGACGAAACGGACGTGATCGTTGTTTCGGTTGAGTTTCGGCAGGGAGCATTTGGCTGGCTCCAGTCCAAGGCTTTGAAGACCGGAAATAAATATACAGACAGCGGAAATTTCGCGATGTTAGATATCAAACTGGCGCTCGAATGGGTGCGTGACAACATCGGCTTCTTTGGCGGAGACGCCGGAAATGTGACACTTTCCGGATTTTCGGCAGGTGCCAGAGACAGTTTGAATGCAATGATATCCCCGATCATGACGGGATTATTTCATAAGGTAGTGAGTTTCAGCGGTGGAATGACGACTTGCAGTAAGCAGGAAGGAAGAAAATGGACCGATGAGAAATTGGCGAAAATTCTCGTTCGCCGTGGACGATTTTCAAAGAAAAAACGGGCACTTCGCTATGTAAAACGGATGTCTGCGAAAAAGAAGAAAAAACTATTGTATTCGCTCAGCGATAAAGAGATTAAGAAGATGGCGGGAAGTTCCGGACTTCGTTTGACGAATTTCCCACAATGTTTCCGCGATGGAACGGTCATACCAAAAGATGGATTTGACTGTCTGGAGTACGGCGGATATCATCGTGTTCCGATGATCATCGCGACAAACCGTTCCGAATTTGCCAACATGTCATATAAAAGCATGCAGCGCATATTGACAAAGCGGCCGAAGACATTTCGCAATCGAAAACAGTTTTACAGATTGTTAAAAATTGCCAAAACTTATGGGAGCAAACTGCAGAGTTCCTTTTATTTGGAAAAACTGGCATCCAAAATAGCCATCGATCCGTATCATTCTGACATTTACACATACCGCTTCCAATGGGGCGAGAGTGCCCACGTAACTTCTGAAAATTATGCCAGATATGTCGGAGCAATCCATGGAATGGATGTGGACTTTTTACTGAATCGTTACAAACGAGGGGAAAAGGACACAAGCGATTCCATTTATAATAAGAAAAACAAACCGGGAAGAGAACAGCTGTCACAGGTGATGCGTGGGTATATGAAACGCTTTTTATATACCGGCAATCCAAACACGACCGAAGCGGATTTTGTACAGCAGCCGCTTTGGAAGAAGTGGAGCCGCGATAAGCACGCAGAACGGATTATGACATTTTCTGCTACGTGTACGAAAGCACAGGCGAAAATGACGAAGAAACATATCAATCGGGTAAAAGTGAAACGCCAGATGCGGGGAAAATTGTCAAAGCGGGCATATAAATTCTTAAAAGACCGTATATTGAACAATCGGTTTTTCGCATAAGGCAGTCAGAGCGGCACGGGTGTGCCAGACAGGAGGCAGATTATGAAACTGGAACAGGTTCTTGCAGAGGTAAATTACGAAGTGCTTCAAGGGTCACTTGACAAAGAGGTGGCAGATATCGCGTACGATTCACGAAAAGTGAAAAAAGATGTGATGTTTGTTGCCATTGAAGGTACGGTTGTGGATGGACACAAATTTATCGACAGCGCGGTTGCGCAGGGAGCAGGTGTTGTCGTTGTGGAAAAACGTGTGGAAGTGGCAGACAAAGATGTCACGGTCGTTTTGGTGAAAAATGGAAGAGTAGCATTGAGCTTGATGTCCGCAGCGTATTTCGGCTATCCGGCGAAGAAAATGATCACGGTCGGAATTACCGGAACCAAAGGAAAATCGACGACGGAAACGATGGTTCGTGATATCATTGAAAAATCCGGAAAAACGGTCGGAATTATCGGAACAATTGGTGCTTTTATGAAGGGAAAAGCAATTGTGACGGAGAACACGACACCGGAATCCTATGAACTCCAGAAGTTGTTTGCCATGATGGTAGAGAATGGCTGTGAATACATGGTAATGGAGGTTTCATCGCAGGGAATCAAGATGGACCGTGTCGCCGGTATTGAATTTGATTACGGCGTATTTACCAACATTTCTCCCGACCACATCGGACCGGGCGAGCACAAAGATTTCGCAGAATATCTTTCCTGTAAGGCAAAATTGTTTGAACATTGCAAAGTCGGAATTATAAATAAAGATGATCCGCATTATGAAGATATTATTAAAAATGCAACATGTAAACTTCTTACCTTTGGTGTCGAGAAAGAGGCGGATGTCAAAGGAAATGATATTGAACACGTGACGCAGGGTGGGGATCTGTCCATGAAATTCCATGCGTCAGGACTTTTGGAAGGTGATGTCGTAGTCGGACTTCCGGGCCGTTTTAACATTTACAATGCGCTATGTGCTGCCTGCACGGGAGTGGCAATGAACATGCCAAAAGAAGTGATCCTGCATGCCCTTGAGCACGTCAAAGTGCGCGGTCGTGTAGAGGCGATGCCGGTATCGGATGAATTTTCTGTATTGATCGATTTTGCCCACAATGGGGTAAGCTCGGAAAGTGTGCTTTCTACACTTAGAGAATATAAACCAAACCGTATTATCGCTGTGTTTGGATGCGGTGGAAACCGAAGCAAAGTACGCCGCTACGAGATGGGTGAAGTCATCGGAAAAATGTGTGAGCTTGCTGTTATCACAAGTGACAATCCACGCCGCGAAGATGTGATGGATATTATCGAGGATATCAAAGTCGGAATGGCAAAAAGCGATGGCAATTATGTCGTGATCCCGGATCGTGAAGAAGCCGTGGCGTATGCCCTGGAACATGCCGAAAAAGGCGATATGATCGTGCTCCTTGGAAAAGGCCACGAGGAATACCAGGAAATCAACGGAGTGAAACATCATTACAGTGAACGGGAAGCCATTGTTCACGGAATGAAAAAAATATATGGAAAAGACTTTACATATCTGTTATAATAGACGATAATAGGTATAGAAGGAACGATGTATGCAATCGAAAGGAGTCGATCAGTATGAATATTAGTATGAATTCGATGATAGCAAATACATTATTTGGTTCGAAGTCAAGTATTTCCGCGGGCAGTTTTTTATCTGCTTCCAATTTTGGAGATCTTAGTCTGATGCGGAGCGGCGTCTACACAAAGATGTTGAAATCGTATTATGCAAAGCAGACATCTTCGACAGATAAGACGAGCAGTTCCGGTAAGAACAGTTCATCCGAAGATTATTTGAATACGATCAATGATAAGATCAGTAAATTGAAGACTTCGACAAGCGATGAAGCATTGTCAAGCATCAAAAGCGAAGCGAATCAGATGAAAAAAGCAGCAGATGCCGTGACGGCGCTAGATTATGATAAGACATCCGGCGATGCCGTTTACAGTAAAGTGAAGGATTTGGTAAATACTTACAATGCCATGGCAAAACAGACCGGAAAGAGTGACCTTGTGAGCATTTCACAGAGCCGGACATGGATGGTAAATGATACGAAAGCTCACGAAGCACAGTGGAATAAGATCGGCATTACGATGGAAGACGATCAGACCCTTACCATTGATGAAAAGAAGTTCAAAGAAGCTTCGACAAGCGATATCAAGAACTTTCTCAGTGGAGCATCCGGATATGCTTCCCGGTTATCGGCGAAAGCAAATGGATTTTACCAGCTGGCATCCAATCAGCTGACATTGAATTCCGGAACGTCACTGTATAACAAATACGGACTTTTGGGATAAGGTTTCTTTCTGTAAAGACAACCATTATTTTCATGAAGAGTTATGAGCACAGGCATGTACAATGCTTGTGCTCTTTGCGGTAAAAATGGAGGAAATAACGTGTATCATTTTTTTGTGCCACTTGAGCAGATTTGGGATGGACATGCACAGATTACAGGGGATGATGTGAATCACATTGCTAATGTACTGCGTATGAAAGAAGGCGAAAAACTTGTCATATCGGCGGGGCGTGGCGTGGATTATCTTTGTGCCATCGAATCCTTTCAGCCGGAGAGCGTCGAGCTTGTGATTGAAGAGGAACGGCCGGTGCAGACGGAACTGCCGTCAAAACTAATCTTGTTTCAGGCACTCCCCAAAGCCGATAAGATGGAATGGATCATACAAAAAGCGGTAGAACTCGGTGCTTATGAGATTGTGCCGGTGCGGACAAAACGCGCGGTCGTAAAACTGGATGAAAAGAAAGCGGAAAAAAAAGTGAGCCGCTGGCAGGCGATTGCTGAGGCGGCGGCGAAACAGAGCGGAAGAGGGATTATCCCGGAAGTTCATGAAGTGGTAGATTTTGGAAAAGCCTTGGAAATGGCAGGGGAACTGGAAAAAAATGTAATACCATACGAACTTTTTGATGACATGGAAGCGACCAAACAGGTTTTGGAAAATATTACGGAAGCTGCGGAGATTGGCATTTTTATCGGACCGGAAGGCGGGTTTGAACGAGGAGAAGTCGAGCGTGCGATGCAGCAGGGGATTGAGCCGATTTCCCTTGGGAAACGGATTTTACGTACCGAGACGGCAGGACTGGCATTGTTGTCAGTGATAATGTTTCGCATGGAAGAAAATAAGTGAGGAAATAAAAAATGGAAGCATATTTAGACAATGCAGCTACGACGAAAGCATTTCCGGAAGTGGCAGAGTTAGTGACCAAAGTGATGTGCGAGGATTACGGAAATCCGTCCTCCCTGCATGGAAAAGGTGTAGAGGCGGAAAAGTATATCCGCGAAGCGGCAGACGTGATCGCGGCGACGTTAAAATGTAAACGAAAAAATATTATATTTACTTCCGGAGGGACGGAGAGTAACAATCAGGCATTGATCGGAACCGCACTTGCCAACAAACGCCGCGGAAAGCATATTATTACCACCTGCTTTGAACATGCGGCGGTGTATGAACCGTGTCTGTATCTGGAGCAGCAATTTGGATTTGAAGTAACCTATCTTCCGGTAGATTCGATGGGACATATCTCATTGGAGGATCTGAAGGCAGCACTTCGTCCCGATACGATCCTGGTTTCGACGATGATGGTAAACAATGAGATCGGTTCCGTTCTCGATATCGAGGGAATCGGAAAGACGATAAAAGAATATGATCCGGCTATTCTCTATCATGTGGATGCGATTCAGGCATATGGCAAGAAAAAGATCGCACCGGCAAAATTAAAGATTGATCTTCTTTCGGTCAGCGGACATAAGATCCACGGACCAAAAGGAACCGGATTTTTGTATGTGGCAGATGGCGTAAAAATGCATCCGATCATTCACGGGGGCGGCCAGCAGAACGGACGGCGTTCCGGAACCCAGAATGTGCCGGGAATCGCCGGACTGGGACTGGCGGCAAAGAAGATGTACGAAGATCATCTTGCGAAAGTATCGCAGATGTATGAATGCAAAGCGCATCTCATCCAAAAACTGGAAGAGATTGACAAAGTTGCCGTTCACGCGGTTACACCGGAATTGCGTGAGTGTGCACCGCATGTCGTCAGTGCAAGCTTTGAAGGTGTAGGAAGTGAAGTGCTGCTTCATGCCCTCGAAGACCGTGGGATTTATGTGTCTTCCGGCTCCGCCTGCTCTTCCAATCATCCGGGAATCAGCTCGACGCTGCAGGCGATCGGAGTGCCGGACAAGTTATTGGAATCGACAATACGATTTAGTTTTTCAGTTTATACTACAATTGAAGAATTAGATTATACAGTGGAACAGTTAAAAGAACTATTGCCGGTGTTACGGCGTTATGTTAGGAGATAAGAAAAGAGGTAATCATGGTAAAAGCATTTTTGATCAAATATTCCGAGATTGGAATTAAAGGAAAAAACCGTTACATTTTTGAGGATGCCCTGCGCGACCGTGTGATTGAAAAACTGGCACGCTGCGAAGGTGAGTTTCTGGTAGAAAAAGAAAACGGACGCATCTATGTCGAGGCAAAAAGTGAGTTTGATTTTGACGAAGTCATTGAGAATTTAACGAAATGTTTCGGTATCGCACATATCTGTCCGGTTGTTCTTGTGGAAGATAAGACGTTTGAGACGGTCTGCAAAGAACTTTTGGAACACATGAAAGAAGAGATTGGAGACAAACCGTTTACGTTTAAAGTTTTTGCGAAACGAAGTGACAAGAGTTACGCAATGACAAGTCCGGAGATCTGTCGTGCGGCGGGAGAATATATCCTTGACCACATGCCAAATGCGTCGGTTGATGTGCATCATCCGGAAGTTTCTGTCAACGTAGAGATCCGCCACCGCGCGTATGTGTATGTGAGCAGTATTAAGGGACCGGGCGGAATGCCGGTCGGAACCAGCGGTAAATCCATGCTCCTTCTTTCCGGAGGAATTGACAGCCCGGTAGCCGGTTATATGATGGCAAAACGTGGTGTCAAGATTGAAGCCGTGTATTTTCATGCACCGCCATATACAAGTGAGCGTGCAAAACAGAAAGTAGTTGATCTGGCAAAATTAGTCAGTGAATATGCCGGAGAGATCACGCTTCATGTGGTGAATTTTACGGATATTCAGATGTATATTTATGACAAATGTCCACACGATGAATTGACGATCATTATGCGCCGCTATATGATGAAAATTGCAGAATATATCGGAAAAGAGACGGGATGTCTGTCATTGATCACCGGGGAAAGTGTAGGCCAGGTGGCAAGCCAGACGATGCAGAGCCTGGTAGCGACAAATGCGGTTTGTACGATGCCGGTATTCCGTCCGGTCATTGCCTTTGACAAGCAGGATATCATCGATATTGCAGAAAAGATCAACACGTTTGAAACTTCGATTTTGCCATACGAAGACTGTTGTACAACTTTCGTGGCAAAACACCCGGTTACCAAACCGGATCTGGAGCGCATCGAAAAATCCGAGACACATCTTTCGGAAAAAATTGATGAAATGTTTGAGACAGCGGTGACGACACGCGAGATCATAAAAGTTTCACCGGATTTGGAAGAATAAAAAAAAGGGTGGGAGATTTTAAAAGAGGAAAAAAGAGCAAGAAAAAGGACTGTATCTCTGAAAGATGCACAGTCCCCACATTGTACTTTTTGTTCCCCATAGACAGTCTCGATAAATTACCGAGACGATGTAACCTGATGTCGGATTAGACGATAAATGGCTGTAATTTTTCCAAGATTGCATCTACGTCATTTTCACTATGGATGTTCAAGTCGATTGGCTTAGATAAGTCAAGACTGAAAATACCCATGATGGATTTTGCGTCGATTACATATCTTCCGGAAACCAAGTCAAATTCAGCATCAAACTTTGTTACTTCGTTTACAAATGCCTTTACTTTGTCAATGGAGTTTAAAGAAATTTTTACTGTTTTCATAATTTGTTCCTCCTTTTTTGAGATTTTTTTCTGGAAAGGAATTTCTTCCTTCATGTATTATAGTATTATGTTACGCAAATTATGTCAATAGAAAAAATCAACCACAAGTATAGAAAATTAATCAAAAAATTGTGCAAAATGTAGAATGGAGGAAAACAACGACGATGAAAGTGGCGTTTTTGACCCTGGGATGTAAAGTGAATTTTTATGAAACGGAAAAGATGGAGGCAGATTTTGAAGCAAATCATGTGACGGTTGTTCCGTTTAAAGAAAAGGCAGATGTTTATATCGTGAATACCTGCACCGTTACCAATATTGCAGACCGAAAATCCCGCCAGATGCTTCACCGTGCCAGACGTCTGAATCCGGAGAGTATTGTCGTTGCGACGGGGTGTTATGCGGAAAGCGGGAAAGCACAGCTGGAAGACGATGACACCATCGATGTGGTATTTGCCAATCGTGACAAAGCATCGATCGCTTCGCAGGTTTTAGACTATGTGAAAGAACACCGCCCGTCATGGAAAGTAGAAGAAAATGGAAATGACGATGCGGGGTCACGGGAAAATGTTCATGAGAGCAGTCCGGTCGAGGAGCGCACGAGAAAATACATCAAAATTCAGGATGGCTGCAACCAGTTCTGTACGTATTGTCTGATTCCTTATGTGCGTGGCGGCGGACAGTTGAAGAGCCGTGAAGAAGACGATGTCATCGAAGAAGTCAAAAAGTATGCGGCACAGGGATTTAAAGAAGTGGTTCTCACGGGGATTCACTTGTCCTCCTATGGGGTAGACCGTTCTCCCTACAAGCAGTTTGTGGAACTAAAAGGACAGCCGTTGGTCGAATTGATGAAAAAAATGGATACGATTGACGGAATCGAGCGAATCCGCTTAGGATCGCTGGAACCACGCATTATCTGCGATGAATTTTTGAAGGAATTGAAAAAAGTAACCAAATTTTGCCCACATTTTCATTTATCCTTACAGAGTGGATGTGATACTACGTTAAAACGGATGAATCGACATTACACAGCTGTAGAATATTTGGAAAAATGTGAGCAGATCCGCGGATTCTATGAGCACCCGGCGATCACAACCGATGTTATTGTCGGATTTCCGGGGGAAACGATCGAAGATTTTGAGACGACGAGAGCGTTTGTAAAAGAAGCGGAATTGGCAGATATCCACGTTTTTCCTTACAGCGAGCGAACCGGCACGAGAGCGGCGAAGATGGAGGATCAGGTGGAGGCACAGGAGAAACACCGCCGCAGTGAGATTCTGATTCGGGATGTCGAGCAATTGAACCAAAAGTACCGCAAGTATTTCATCGGTAAAGAAGTGACCGTACTTTTTGAAGAAATTCAGAAAATTGACGGAATATCCTATCTTACCGGGCATAATGAGCGTTATGTGCGGTTTGGCGTCCCTGCTGAAACGACAAAATATGAAGAAAATCAGATGGTAACATTTGTGGCAGAGAAAGAAAATATTTTGTAAATTTCAAAAAATGGGTTGCGATTTTACCACACATATATTAAAATAAAAGTAATGTTTTGATGAGTACGGTGATAACAAAGGGAGTCTGAAAGGAGTAAGAAGAGAGAATGCAGCAAGAGAATGGCAACACACAATTATTTAAAGTAGACTTGGAAAAAGATTATGATGTACGTGAGATCATCGCTTCCGTATATGAAGCATTGACAGAAAAAGGATACAATCCGGTAAACCAGATCGTCGGTTATCTGATGAGTGGAGACCCGACTTATATTACCAGTCATAAAGGAGCTCGCAGTCTGATTATGCGTGCAGAGCGCGATGAGATCATCGAGTTGTTTTTGGAAGATTATATCGAGAATAATTTAAGGAAATAAGTGAATTGAGAATTATGGGGCTTGACTATGGTTCTGTGACGGTAGGAGTGGCTGTCAGTGACGGACTTCTGCTTACGGCACAGCCCGTAGAAGTGATAAAGAGAAAAAGTGAGACAAAACTGCGTCAGACGCTGGCAAGAATTGAGGCGCTGATCGCAGAATATGAAGTGGAAAGAATCGTGCTTGGACTGCCGAAAAATATGAACAATACGTCAGGAGAGCGCGTTCAGAAAACAGAGGAATTCAAGGAAAAACTGGAAAAGAGAACCGGTTTGGAAGTGATCTTTTGGGATGAAAGGTTGTCAACCGTATCTGCGATGGAAGTGCTGAAAGAGGGCAATGTGCGCCGTGAAAACCGCAAACAATACGTAGATAAGATTGCCGCAACGTTTATTTTGCAAGGATATTTGGATTCTTTACAAAAGTAAAAAGGAGGAAACCATGGCAAACGATGGTACAATTATGCTCACCGCTGAGGATGGCAGTGAGGATGCTTTTTTTGTGTGGGAAAAAGCGGATATCGCCGGAAGACAATATTTGCTCGTATCCAATGTGGATCCGGCACAGGAAGAAAACGAAGAAGCAGATGACGAAGAGATTTCATTGATCTTGCGCGCGGTAGAGGAAGAAAATGACAGCGTACTGTATGATATTGTAGAAGACGAGGAAGAACTGCGCATTATATCAAAATATTTCGAAGAGTTATTGGAAGATGTTGAATTATCATAAAGAGAACAGAGAGGTGTAATTTTGAGTAAAAAAGTTAAAACAGGAAATGAGAGAGTACGTATCGTACCTTTGGGTGGTTTGGAACAGATTGGTATGAATATTACGGCTTTCGAGACAGAAGAAAGTATTATTGTAGTGGACTGCGGACTGGCATTCCCGGAAGACGATATGTTGGGAGTCGATCTGGTAATCCCGGATATCACGTATCTGCAGGACAACAGAGATAAAGTAAAAGGATTTGTTATCACACATGGACATGAAGACCACATCGGAGCATTACCATATGTTTTGAAAGAGTTAAATGTTCCAATCTATGCGACAAATCTGACGATGGCGATCATTGAAAATAAATTAAAAGAACACAACCTCATGGGTGTGACGAGAAGAAAAGTAGTATCGTATGGACAGTATATCAATCTTGGAGATTTCCGTATTGAATTTATCCGTACGAACCACAGTATTGCGGATTCTGCTGCTCTTGCCATTTACACACCGGCTGGTGTGATCGTACACACCGGGGACTTCAAGGTGGATTATACGCCGGTTTATGGCGACAGCATTGACCTTGCCCGCTTTGGTGAACTTGGCAAAAAAGGTGTGCTTGCATTGATGGCAGACAGTACCAATGTATTGAAACCGGGATTTACAATGTCCGAGAGAACGGTTGGAAAGACATTTGACACGATTTTTGATGAAAATGAAAAGAGCCGTATTATCGTTGCTACGTTTGCGTCGAATGTAGACCGTGTACAGCAGATCATTAACTCTGCGAGAAAACATGGACGTAAAGTCATCGTCGAAGGACGAAGCATGGTAAATATTATCAATACGGCAGTAGAACTGGGGTATATACAGGCACCGGACAATATTATCATCAGCATTGAAGAAATGAAAAACTATTCCGATGAACAGATCGTACTTGTAACGACCGGAAGCCAGGGAGAGGCGATGGCAGCATTGTCTCGTATCGCTGCTTCCATCCACCGCAAAGTTACGATCAAACCGGGAGACACGGTTATTTTTAGTTCGAATCCGATTCCGGGTAACGAAAAGAGTGTATCGAAGGTGATCAATGAATTGTCCATGAAGGGCGCAAAAGTTATCTTCCAGGATGCGCACGTATCCGGACATGCATGCCAGGAAGAATTAAAATTGATCTATTCGCTGGTACGCCCGAAATTTGCGATTCCGGTTCATGGAGAATACCGTCATCTTTTACGCCATGGAGAACTGGCGCAGGAGATGGGGATTTCAAAGGAAAATGTCGTTATTATGAAATCCGGAAATGTGCTGGAATTAAAAGAAGACAGTGCAAAGATTGTCGGTGAAGTGCAGGCGCAGGGAATCATGGTAGACGGGCTTGGTGTCGGCGACGTTGGAAATATCGTACTTCGTGACCGTCAGCATTTGTCAGAAAATGGATTGCTTGTCGTTGTATTGACGATGGAACGTGGTTCCGGACAGGTTCTTGCCGGACCGGATATTGTTTCGCGTGGTTTCGTCTATGTGCGTGAGGCAGAAAACCTGATGGATGAATGTCTGGAAATTGTTAATATTGCACTAGAACGTCTGTTTGATCGCGGAATTACGGATTGGGGCAAGATCAAATCCGAGATTAAAGATTCCCTCAATGATTTCCTTTGGAAAAAGACGAAACGAAATCCAATGATTCTTCCGATCATTATGGAAGTATAATAAGAGGCAAAAATTGGAAACACCCCCTTTTGGGGGAAACGTGATAGACCATGGCAGAAAGGAGGCGCGGCAGTATGGCAGAAAAATCGGAACGAAGAGGAACGACGGCATTGTTTTTGATCCGGGGAATCCTGATTTTTGTACTGAACCTCGTTTTGTACAGTATCGTTTTATTTGTGGCAGTCAATGCCTGCCGCGGTACCTATTCTTTCGCCAATGAAGTATTTGGAGACGTGATCGCAGAGGCACCGCCCGGTCATGACAAGAGTTTTGTGGTGGCAGAGTCGGATGACCTTTTCACCGTGTCCAAAAATCTGGAATCGGAAGGACTTGTGGCAAATGCCTATTCTTTCTATATACGCCTGAAATTGTCGATGGGAAAAAAGAGCATCGTTCAGGCGAAAACATATACATTGAATACGAGTATGACATATGATGAGATTTTAGATGAGATCGTAAAGGAAGTAAAATGATGGATGAACAGAGAGTAGAAGTGTATTTTGATTCACTTCGCCCGGATTATCCGGAGTATTTGAATGCGTTGGAAAAAGAGGCACTTCGTACTGAGGTGCCTATTATTCGTCGTGCCACCCGCGATGTCCTGCGGTATCTTTTAAAGACAAAAAAGCCGGCAAGAGTGCTTGAAGTAGGAACGGCGATCGGGTATTCGGCTCTGTTTATGCGGCATTGTCTGCCGGAGACATCCAAGATCACAACGATAGAAAAAGTAGAAATGCGTCTTGTCGAGGCAAGGAAAAATTTGGAAAAGCATGACAAGACCGGTCAGATTGAATTGATAGAAGGCGATGCGGTTGATGTGCTGCAGCAGTTATGTGAAGACGGAAAAACTTATGATTTTATCTTTATGGACGCCGCCAAAGGGCAGTATCTGAATTTTCTCCCGGATGTAATTACATTGTTGGAGCCGGGCGGGGTATTGATCTCGGACAATGTGCTGCATGACCGGGATGTATTGGAGTCCCGCTTTGCTGTTACCCGCCGTGACCGCACGATTCATGCGAGAATGCGGGAATATTTATATACGTTGATGCATCATGATAAATTAGAGACCATCTGCCTGTCCGAAGGCGATGGCATGACGATCAGTACAAGAATGGAGGACGATGAAAATGAGAAATAAACCGGAAGTTCTGGCACCGGCAAACAGTCTGGAAGTGCTTAAGACAGCTGTAGAATACGGAGCTGATGCTGTTTATATCGGCGGAGAAATGTACGGTCTGCGTGCGAAAGCAAAAAACTTTTCTGCAGAAGATATGAAAAAAGGAATTGCCTATGCTCACGAGCGCGGGAAAAAAGTGTACGTCACTGCGAATATTACCGCCCACAATCGTGATCTGGAAGGGGTACGTGCTTATTTTCACGAATTAAAAGAGATTCGTCCGGATGCCTTGATCATTTCCGATCCGGGTGTGTTTACGATCGCGAAGGAAGTGTGCCCGGAGATTGATATTCATATCAGTACACAGAGCAATAACGTGAATTATATGACATTCCGTTTCTGGAAAGAGCAGGGAGCGACGCGTGTCGTGACAGCCAGAGAATTGTCATTGGAAGAAATTGGGGATATCCGGAAAAATATCCCGGATGATTTTGAAATTGAAACGTTTGTGCATGGCGCAATGTGCATCTCGTATTCGGGAAGATGCCTTCTCAGCCATTATTTTACCGGAAGAGATGCAAACCTCGGGGCTTGCACGCACCCATGCCGTTGGAAATATTATATTATGGAAGAAAAACGTCCGGGAGAATTTCTGCCGGTAGAGGAAAACGAGCGGGGAACTTATATTTTCAATTCTAAAGATCTTTGCATGATCGAGCATATTCCGGAACTGGTAAACGCGGGAATTGACAGCTTTAAGATCGAGGGACGTATGAAGACGGCACTTTATGTGGCAGTCGTTTCACGGACGTACCGACAGGCAATTGATGATTATTTTGAAGATCCGCAAAAATATATCGACAACATTCCGTATTATAAAAAAGAGATTGCAAAATGTACGTATCGTCAGTTTACGACCGGATTTTTCTTCGGACCGACGACACATGACAGCCAGATTTACGACAATAACACGTATGTCAAAGGCTATGAGTATCTGGGCACGATCCATGAAAGTCTGGAGGACGGCAGAGGTGTCTTTGAGCAGAAAAACAAATTCAGTGTCGGTGACGAAGTGGAGATCATGAAGCCGACCGGCGAAAATATTGTGACAAAAGTGCTTTCGATGCAGGATGAAAAAGGCGAAAATGTAGACAGCTGTCCGCATCCGGGACAGCGGATCACATTGCAGACGGAATGTACATTGCAGGAATATGACATTATCCGAAAGGAAAAAGAGGTGAGCGGCGATGAGTGTGAAGGCGGAAGTGCTTGCCATTCTTGAGGCAAATAGAGAAGAACACATTTCCGGGGAAGAACTGGCATCCCGATTACAGGTTTCGAGGACTTCCATCTGGAAGGCAATCAAAGCTCTCCGCGAGGAGGGTTACGAGATCGAGGCGGCGAATAACCGTGGATATTGTCTTCCGCAGACAAATGACCTGTTAAATGAAGAGGGGATTTCCTTATACTTAAATGAACGGGCATCCGGCTATCCGCTGGAAATATATAAGATACTGGATTCTACAAATACAGAATGTAAGCGGCGTGTGATCGATGGAGCACCACATGGACTGACTATTCTTGCGGAAGAACAGACGGGTGGGAAAGGTCGCCTTGGCCGGAATTTTTATTCGCCTGCAAAAACCGGGATTTACATGAGTATCCTTGTGCATCCGGCGTTTGATGGAAATGATGCCATGCTGCTTACGACGGCAGCTTCGGTTGCGGTTTGCCGTGGCATTAAAGAGGTGCTTCACAAGGAAACCCAGATCAAATGGGTCAATGACATTTATCTCGATGGCAGAAAGATCTGTGGGATTCTGACCGAAGCGATTTCGAATTTTGAAATGGGAAAGATTGATTCGGCGATTGTCGGAATCGGCATCAATTATCGTACCGAGGATTTTCCGGAAGAAATCCGGGACCGTGCCGGTTCATTGGAAAAAAATGGAGAACATATTCCGAGAAACCAGCTGGTAGCGGCGATTTTGAATGCGTTCTGGGAAATCTATGATACGTTGGAATCGCGGGAATTTATCAAAGAATACCGGGAGAGATCGATGGTGATCGGGCAGCAGGTGCGGCTTCAGGAAAATGGAGAGTGGAAAGAAGCAACGGCGCTTGACATCGATGATAACGGAGGCTTGATCGTGCGGATGGAGGAAGCCGACGGATCGACGGGCAAGAGAGTACTTCAAACCGGAGAAATTACATTACGATTAAAAACGGGACTGCTGTAAAAGCAATCCTATTTTTATTCCCGCGAAGCAACGAGCCAAGCGCGGACTTGTCCGCATTTGGCGACTGCCGCAAGGGTCAAACACCCCGTTGTTTGCAACGGGGTATCTGACTAGGAGAGGTATTAAAAAATTATGAAAAAACTTCTATATCATAAGGAAATTACCCCATGATAACAGTGACATCAACAGCCTTTTTGGCTGCATCGTAAGGAATAACTGTCGTGTTTGGATAGGAAACACCATCGACGATCAGTTCCTTTACTCCTTTTTCTACATTGTTCGGATTTTCTACTTTTATCTGGTAGGTAACATCGCGGAATTTACGTGTAATATTAAATCCACCAAAGTCTGCCGGTACACAAGGGTTGATTGAAAGACCGTTTAAGGTGGGCTGTACACCGAGAATGTACTGAGATACATTCATAAATGTCCAGGCAGCGGTTCCGGTCAGCCAGCTGTTCTTTGCTTCACCAAAGAATTTCGCATCTTTTCCGGCAATCATCTGGGAATAAACATAAGGTTCAGTACGATGGATCTCGCTGATGTCCTCTAAGTAAGCAGGACATGTTTTCTGATAGATCTCAAAAGCACGTGTGCCTCGTCCAATCTGTGTCTCTGCGGCAGAGATCCAAGGGTTATTATGACAGAAAATGCCGGCATTTTCTTTGTATCCCGGTGGATAAGAAGAAATCTCACCAAGATTCAGATAATATTTGGTATAAGCCGGCTGTAAAAGAACAATACCGTATTTGGTATCCAGTTTTTCTTTTACGGAATCCAACGCTTTTTCTGCCATGCCGTTTTCCACACCGACACCGGCAAGAACACAGAAGCCCTGTGGCTCGATGTAAATCTGGCCCTCTTCACATTCTTTGGAGCCGACTTTTTCTCCGTCGGCATCGTAAGCACGGATGAACCATTCGCCATCCCAGCCGTCTTTTTCGATGGCGGCAGTCATGTCGGCAATTTCTTTCTTTGCGCGGTCTGTTTCGTCGTTTTTGCCAAGAGCCTCGCAGAGGTCAGCATATTCCTTTCCGTATTTTACGAACATGCCGGCGATAAATACGGATTCGGCTACCGGACCATCGCTTGGACCAAAGGTCTGGAACGATTCACCGGGTTCTTTGGAGAAGCAGTTTAAGTTCAGACAGTCATTCCAGTCGGCACGTCCGATCAATGGAAGATTGTGTGGACCTTTGTGATTTACAATATAATCAAACGAACGAGTTAAATGTTCGAATAATGTCGTAGCAACCGACATATCATTGTCATAAGGGACCATTTCATCCAAAATGCTGTAGTCGCCGGTCTCGCGGATATAAGCGGAAGTTCCGGCAATGAGCCACAATGGATCATCGTTGAAACCGCTTCCGATATCACTGTTTCCTTTTTTGGTCAGTGGCTGGTACTGATGGTAAGCACTTCCGTCCTGGAACTGTGTCGAAGCGATATCAATGATACGCTCTCTTGCGCGGTCCGGGATCAAATGTACGAAACCGAGAAGATCCTGGCAGGAATCACGGAATCCCATACCACGTCCGATACCGGATTCATAATAAGAAGCGGACCGCGACATGTTAAATGTAACCATACATTGATACTGGTTCCAGATATTAACCATGCGGTTCAGTTTCTCATCCTGAGACTGTACCGTATATTTGGAAAGAAGATCTTCCCATGTATCATTCAGATGTTTCAATGCGTCTGCCACCTGGGCATCCGTCTGATATTTGCTGAGCAGTGCTTTCGCAGGTGCTTTGTTGATCACATTTGGTGCCTCAAATTTTTCTTCCACCGGATTCTCACAATATCCGAGAACGAAGATCAGTGATCTGCTTTCGCCCGGAGCCAATGTGATATTGATCTGGTGGGAACCGATCGGATACCATCCGCTTGCGATCGAATTTGTCGCTTTTCCGTCTTCTACGGCTTTCGGATTGGTAACACCTCGGTAAGCACCGAGAAAATCGTCGCGGCTTGTGTCGAAGCCATCAATGTCTGTGTTGACAGAATAAACGGCGTAATGATTACGGCGTTCGCGGTATTCTGTTTTATGATAGATCGTCGAACCGATTACTTCTACTTCTCCGATATTTAAGTTACGCTGGAAGTTTGTCATATCATCCATCGCATTCCAGAGACAGAACTCCAGATAGGAGAACAGGGTAAACGTTTTCGTTTCTTTGCTTTCATTAGTCAAAACCAGCTGATTGATCTCACATGGATCGGAAACGGGAACAAAAGCAAGAAGAGATGCTTTCAAGCCGTTTTTCGCGGATGTGATCTTTGTGTATCCCATACCGTGACGGCATTCATACGAATCCAAGTCAGTCTTTACCGGCTGCCATCCCGGATTCCACACACAATCCCCTTCTTTAATATAGAAATATCGTCCGCCTTCATCATTTGGAATGTTGTTGTAACGATATCTTGTCAGGCGGAGAAGTTTTGCATCTTTATAGAAACTGTAGCCGCCACATGTGTTGGATATCAAAGAGAAAAAGTCTTTGCTTCCCAGATAGTTGATCCACGGAAGTGGAGTTCTGGGTGTTGTAATAACATATTCCTTGTTTTGATCATCAAAAAAACCAAATTTCATAGGGAACCTCCTTCATTTTTGTAAAATCTTTATGAAAAATTCTACGAAAACGATTTCGTGATAAGTACATTATATCGGATATTTGAAAGAATTGCAAGAACTGTTTTGTGACTTTTGAACAAAAAAATAAAAAAATGTATTGACTATTTGTGAAATGTGTGATAATCTTAAGCTACGAAAACGATTAAGGAAGATGTGAGGAATGGCAATGGTATCGATGAAAGATATCTCATCCAGATGTCATGTTTCCGTAGCAACCGTTAGTAAGGCATTAAACAATCGGGGCGACATTAGTGATGAGACCAAGGAAAGGATTTGCCAAGTGGCAAAAGAACTTGGATATTTGCCTAACTCCTCCGCAAGAGCATTGAAAACGAATCGCACTTATAATATCGGAGTGCTTTTCGTAGACAAAGCAAATTGTGGATTGACACATTCCTATTTCTCCCACGTGCTGGACAGTTTCCGGCGGGGGGCAGAAGAGGAAGGGTATGACATTACATTTATAAGTCAACACGCTGGTAAAAACAAATTATCGTATTACGAACATAGCAAGTACCGAGGCGTTGACGGAGTGGTGATTGCCTGTGTGGATTTTGAGGATGAGGCGATTTTGGAACTGGTAAACAGTGAAATACCTGTTGTGACGATTGACTATTCATTTCATAATAAAAGCAGTATCTTATCTGATAATGTAACAGGAATGGAAGAAATCGTTCAGTATGTTGTCAGTATGGGGCATCGGGACATCGCTTACATACATGGTGCAGATTCCGGTGTAACAGAACATCGACTTCGCAGTTTCTATCGGACGATGAAAGATTTACATGTTCCGGTAAGAGACGAATGGGTGCGCGAAGGTGTCTATCATGATCCTGAGAGCGCAGCCAGAATAACAAATGAATTATTAACGCTAAGTAATAGACCGACGTGTATCATTTATCCAGATGATTTCGCTTGTGTTGGTGGACTTAATGAAATCGAGAGCCAGGGATTATCCGTACCGGATGACATTTCGGTAGTCGGATATGACGGGCAGAGAATCTCGCAGGTGATCGAACCAAGATTAACCACCTACAAGCAGAATACAGAGGACCTTGGGAGGTTAGCGGCACGAAAGTTAGTGGAAGCCATTGAAGAACCCAAAACTTCATTGACCGAACGGCTGGTCGTGCAGGGCGAGTTGATACAAGGAAGATCTGTGAAGAGGCTTTAGTAATTATACAGAAACCATTCACAAACAAAAATTAAGGATTAGGAGGAATAATTTTATGAGGAAAAAATGGTTAGCTTTAGCTCTTTCATTAACAATGGTAGCAGGATGTCTTACAGGATGTGGTGGATCGGATTCTACAACATCAAACACAAACAGCGGAAGCAGCAGTAATGATTCTGCAAAAGTTGAAACGCTTGCTGATGGCGGTGGAAAAGTATTGAACATTTATGTTTGGAATGATGAATTCAGTTCACGTTTCGAAAAATACTATCCGGACTATGATAAGAGTACAAAATCAATTGGAGATGTAAAAGTAAACTTCATTCAGAATGCAAATGAAGGAAACAACTATCAGGACAAACTGGATGCAGCATTGAAAGCTCAGGATTCTGCAAGCGCAGATGACAAAGTAGATATGTTCCTTTGTGAGATGGACTATGTTAACAAGTACACAAATACAGACAAAGCTTTAGATGTAAAAGCACTTGGTTTGACAGATGAGGACATGTCACAGATGTATGACTACACAAAACAGGCTGCGACAGGAGTTGATGGAGTTCTCCGTGGAGTATCATGGCAGGGTTGCCCGGGTGGATTCGTTTACAGACGTTCTTATGCAAAACAGATCTTCGGAACAGACGATCCGGCAAAGATTCAGGAGCAGTTGAGCGACTGGGATAAATTCGATGCAGCAGCAGCTACTGTAAAAGAAAAATCCAAAGGCAAGATCACAATGCTTTCCGGTTTTGATGATGCACTTCGTGTATTTTCTAACAACGTAAGCCAGAAATTTGTAAGCGATGACAAGACTCTTCAGTTGGATTCCAGCATCGAAAACTGGATTGACAAGACAAAAGAGTACACAGATAACGGATACAACAAGAAAACATCCTTGTGGGCAAAAGACTGGACCGCAGGAATGGGTAAAGATGGTAACGTATTTGGTTACTTCATGCCAGCTTGGGGCATTAACTTCTCCATGGCAGAAGGTTCCGGAGCTAAGAAAAACGACGATGGAACATTTGAAGCAGGCGGAAGCTATGGCGACTGGGCAGTATGTACAGGACCACAGTCCTTCAACTGGGGCGGTTCCTTCATCTGTGGTGCTGCAGGCACAGACAACGCAGCACTTGTAAAAGACATCATGCAGAAACTTTGCTGCAATCAGGACATCATGTACAACATCAGCAAAGATACTCAGGACTTTGTTAACAACAAAGCAGCAAATGAGAAGTTAAAAGAAAAAGGCGTAACATCTGATTTCCTTGGTGGACAGTCACTCGTAGAGACACTTTCCGCAGCAGCTGACAAGATCGACTGCAGCAACGTATCTCCTTACGATCAGGGTTGCATCGAGAACTTGATGACAGCTATGAAAGACTACTACAATGGCAAATGCTCAAAAGACGAAGCAATTGCAAACTGGAAGAAACTTGTTACAAAACAGTACCCGGCTTTGAAAGCAGAGTAATAGTAAAGTAACTGATAAAATGATGAGTGGGGCAGGAAAGTGCCTGCCCCACTTTTTCTTTACAAAAAAGCAGGTGGAAAGGGGGATTTTAAGATGAAATACCAACGCCCTCATAAATTGAAATACGGAAAATGGGGTCTCATTTTCATATTGCCATTCTTTATCGCTTATGGCATCTTCAATTTATATCCGTTGATTATGACGTTTTATAACAGCTTTTTCTCAAAGTATGAGGATTTGTTTGATACCGTAGTACAATTTGTAGGATTTGATAATTATGTAAAAGTGTTTACAGAAGGACAGATTCTGAAGTATTTCGGTAATACATTTTTACTGTGGTTACTCGGATTTATCCCACAGATTTTGATTTCCTTATTATTTGCTTCTTGGTTTACGGATTTGAGACTTAAATTAAAGGGAACAGGAGCAGTAAAAGTTATTTTGTATCTGCCAAATATGTTGATGGCATCATCTGTAGCCGTATTGTTTGCAACGTTGTTTGCAGTAACCGGTCCGGTAAACCAGTTATTTGGCACAGCATTTAATTTCCTGGAAGATGAGTGGAGTATCCGCCTTCTGATCGCATTTATTAACTTTATTATGTGGACAGGAAATACGACAATTCTTTTGATGGCAGGTATCATGGGAATTGACCCGGCACTGTATGAAGCATCTTCCATCGATGGAGCCAGTGCAGGACAACAGTTTAAGAAAATTACGCTTCCTATGTTGAAGCCGATTATGTTATATGTAATGGTAACTTCCATGATCGGTGGTTTGCAGATGTTCGATATTCCTAACCTTTTGGTGAAAAATGGTGGACCAAACGAGATTGCAAAGACCGTTGTTATGGACATCAGTAACGGAATCAGCGGTTCCGCAGACGTCGGATTTGCTGCAACAGAGTCCGTTGTATTGTTCTTTGTAGCAGGTATCATCGGTATCTTCTTATTTAAACTGATGGAAAGTGATGATGACAAAGAAGCGAGAGCAAATAAAAAAGCACAGAAAAAAGCATTGAAAAATGCGAAGAAGGGAGCGTGACGATATGGCATCAGTTCATGATGATATTGCCGGAGGTGCAGAATTGACAGCACAGGAAAAGCGCGGACATCGTATCTTGATTTTCCGTCGTATCGTTGCTTACGTTGTGCTGATCTTAGTTTGTGTTATAGCACTTTTCCCGTTTGTTACTCTTTTGATCAACCTGACAAAAGACCATGCGACATTGACAAGTACATTTAACCTGATTCCTGGTTCAAACTTTTTAACAAACTTAAAAAATGCACTGAATGATCCGAACAAACCGGTTATTCAGGCGATGGGAAACAGTTTTATCGTCGCAACCATTACCTGTGTGGGAAGTGTATATATCGCAGCCCTCACAGCATATGGTTTATATGCGTATGATTTCCGGTTGAAAAAAGCAGCGTTTATCGCCATCATGTTTGTCTTGATGGTACCTACCCAGGTATCTGCACTTGGATATGTAGACCTTGTAAAATCCGCAGGATTGTACAATCATCTTCTGCCATTGATCTTCCCTACTCTCGCGGCACCGGGTGTATTCTTTTTTATCAAGCAGTATATGGAGAGTTCCCTGCCGATGGAGATTGTAGAAGCCGGTCGAATCGATGGTGGACACGAATTTTACATCTTTAACTTTGTGGCAATGCCAATCTTAAAACCGGCAATGGCAGTACAGTTGATCTTCCAGTTTGTAGCATCCTGGAACAACTACTTCCTTCCACAGCTGTTGATGGATACCAACAGCAAAAATGCAACACTTCCACTTGTTATCGCCGGCCTCAACGCCGAGGCAAATGGTAACTTTGACTTAGGTAAAGTATATATGGTACTTGGTATCGCGATCATTCCATTGATCATCGTATACCTCTGCTTATCGAAGTTCATCATCCGTGGTGTAGCACTTGGATCTGTAAAAGGTTAAATTGTGAATTCTTTTGTAAAAATAAATTGAATGGAGCCGCTCTGTAGTCGTTAAGCAGAGTGGCTCTGTTCACGTTTTTTTTATTTCTGCATACTTTAATAATAGGAGAGTTTTGCAAAATGTGAGGCGAAGAATATGAAGCAAGTATTGTATGGTTTTGGAGTAGCAGCCCTTTTGGTGATGATCGGGTGGCAATGGCAGAAAAACAGTTCTACAAAAATAGAAAACGTAACGGTAACGGGACCGAAGCCGGCAGAGAAAGTCGCTTATGTGACATTTGACGACGGACCCAGCGAGATTACGCCGGGGATTTTGGATACATTAAAGAAATATGATGCGAAGGCGACCTTTTTTCTGATCGGCGAGGAAATTACCGAAGAGCGTGAGGAAATCGTAAAGCGCGAGATTGAGGAGGGACACAGTGTCGGAGTACATACGTATTGTCATAAAAAGGAGGAAATGTACTGCAATAAGGAGTATTTCTGGAATGATTTTGAAAAATGCAAGACGAGGATCGAGGAGGTAATCGGAAAGCCGGTTTCTCTGCATCGTTTTCCGTGGGGGAGTAACAACGGTTATGTGTGTCCGCTCGTGGATGATCTGATGGAAGAATTGCAAAAAAAGAAGATTACGAGTTTTGACTGGAATGTATCGGGTGAGGATTCGGTTGCTGTGGGAGTTCCGATGGCAAGCATCTACCAAAATGTAAAAAAAGATCTGGATAAATATGATAATCCTATTATCCTGCTCCATGATTCCAACACGATGAAAAATACAGCGGCTGTATTACCGGAAATCCTTGAAATGATCAAGGAAAAAGGGTATCGGTTTGATACGTTAACCAGCCGCGAAGGGTACGTATTTCCAAAAAGCTGGCGATAAGAATTCAATAACAAAAGGATTAAAAAGGATTAAAAAGATTAAATAAATATAAAATTGAGAAATTTTCTTTACAAGCGAAAAATTTTTTTGTATACTGTTACAGCAATTTAGAAAAATAAAGGAGGCACACACATGAAAGACATGACAAAGGGATCCCCGATCCGCTTGATCTTAGGCTTTGCGATTCCGCTTTTTTTCGGAATGTTGTTTCAGCAGTTTTACAATTTGGTTGATATGATTATCGTTGGACGATTTTTAGGCGCATCGGCTCTTGCGGCTGTGGGTGCCACCGGTTCGATAAATTTTATGATCATCGGTTTCTGTATGGGAGTGTGCAATGGATTTGCCATCCCGGTTGCGCAGAAATTCGGAGCCAAAGATGAAAAACAGTTACGTTATTATGTAGCAAACAGTGTCTGGCTGTCAATTATTTTTGCCGTTGTGATGACGGTTACGGTCAGCCTGCTCTGCCGTGATATTTTAGTGTGGATGGATACACCGGAAGATATATTTGACGCATCCTATGCGTATATTATCGTTATTTTCATCGGAATACCGGTTACGTATCTTTATAACCTGCTTTCCGGTATTATGCGTTCTCTCGGTGACAGCAAGAGTCCGCTTATCTTTCTGGTGATTTCGTCCGTGTTAAATATTGCTTTCGATATCATCGCTATCGCCGGAATGCATCTTGGTGTGGCAGGTGCGGCAGGTGCAACTGTCCTGGCACAGGCGATCTCCGGCGTATGCTGCTTGATCTATCTGATCAAAAAGTTCCCGATCCTCCGCGTGCATGGTGAGGAATGGAGATGGCGTGGACATTTTGTGGCAAGACTTTGCGGCATGGGAATCCCGATGGGACTGCAGTATTCGATCACCGCGATCGGAAGCGTTATCCTGCAGACGGCGGTCAATGGACTGGGTTCTGTCGTTGTCGCATCCATGACAGCCGGTGGAAAATTGAGTATGTTTTTTTGCTGTCCGTTTGATGCGTTTGGCTCGACGATGGCGACGTATGCCGGGCAGAACCTCGGTGCCGGAAAGCTGGATCGTGTCACCAAAGGAATGGTGCAATGCAGTTTTGTGGCAGCCGGTTACAGCGTTGTCGCAGCGGTTGTCATGATTTTATTTGGAAAGAGTTTTGCCCTGCTTTTTGTTGATTCTACAGAAGTAGAAATAATAGCGAATGTAGCAAAACTTTTGATCATCAATAGTTTGTTCTTTATCCCGCTGGCACTTGTCAATATTATTCGTTTTGCCATTCAGGGACTTGGGTTTGGAAAACTTGCTATCTTTGCGGGTGTGGCAGAGATGGTTGGACGAAGTATCGTCGGTTTCGGATTTGTAGCACGCTTTGGTTTTGTGGCAGCCTGCCTCGCCAGTCCGATTGCCTGGATTCTTGCGGATATTTTCCTGATTCCGGCGTATGCTTACTGCATCCGGAAATTAAGACCGATAATTCAGGAAAAAAAGGAATAAAAGGGTTGTCGTATGGCGGTTATTTTTGTATAATAGTTTCATGATATTTGGGGTGAGACAGAATCGTGTCTGTAAGATATCGTTTTTGCCTCCGGGACCTGCAAAAGTGAAAAGTTTCAGAATGGAGAAGAGAGATTATGAAATTATTAGAAGAACGAATCCGAAAAGATGGTATCGTGAAAGAGGGCAATGTATTAAAGGTTGACAGTTTTTTAAATCATCAGATGGACACAGATCTGTTTAACGAGATGGGAAAAGAGTTTAAAAGGTTGTTTGCGGACAAGCCGATCAATAAGATTCTGACGATCGAGGCATCCGGAATCGGCATCGCCTGTATCGTGGCACAACATTTTCATGTACCGGTTGTATTTGCCAAAAAATCGCAAAGTATCAACATTGACGGAGATGTTTATTCTACAAAGATAGAATCATTTACCCATAAGAAAGTTTACGATGTTATCGTTTCCAAAAAATATATCGGAAAGGACGATCATATCCTTTTGATCGACGATTTCCTTGCCAATGGCTGTGCCCTGGAAGGGTTGATCAATCTTGTTCAGAGTGCCGGAGCGACGGTTGAAGGAATCGGTATCGCGGTGGAAAAAGGGTTCCAGGAGGGCGGTAAGAGAATTCGTGAAAAAGGGGTTCAGCTGGAATCTTTGGCAATTGTAGATGCGATGGACAGTAAGACGGGTGAGATTACATTTCGATAGATTTTTTGGAGGAGAATACGATGAATCACGATAAAAGCATTGATAATATTTACAAACTGGATGGTAAGGTGCCGGTCGGCAAAGCCATTCCGTTTGGATTGCAGCATATATTGGCGATGTTTGTGGCAAATATCGCTCCGATTCTGATCGTTGCAGGTGCCTGTGGGCTGTCTGCGGCGCAGACGACCAATCTTGTCCAATGTGCGATGATGATCGCGGGTGTCGGCAGTCTGATCCAGCTCTTCCCTCTTTGGAAGATTGGATCCGGTCTTCCCATCGTAATGGGAATCAGTTTTACTTTCGTGAGTATCTTTTGTGTGATCGGACCGGAATACGGCTACGGAAGTGTCGTGGGTGCGATACTGGTCGGTGGTCTTGTCGAAGGTACCTTGGGACTTTTTGCTAAATACTGGAGAAAGATTGTATCCCCGATCGTGGCGGCAAGTGTCGTTACCTCAATTGGATTTTCCCTTCTTTCGGTCGGCGCAACATCGTTTGGCGGAGGCTCCGGTTCTCCGGATTTTGGTTCTTGGAAAAATCTGTTGCTGGGCTTTATCACATTGCTTTCCTGCCTGCTTTTTCAGATTTTTGCCAAATCCTATTTTAAACAATTATCGGTTTTATTTGGCCTTGTCGTTGGTTATATCGTAGCTGCATGCATGGGCATCGTGGATTTTTCGGCATTGAAAGAATGCGGAGTTATCGCAATCCCTCGTTTTATGCCATTTACCCCGGAATTTCACGTCGGACCGATTGTGACGGTCATCCTGATTTTCCTTGTCTCTGCGACGGAGACGATCGGAGATACATCTGCGCTTGCGGCATCGGCATTGAACCGTGAAGTAACGGATAAAGAGATCACCGGTTCGATCGCCTGTGACGGATACATCAGTTCTCTTTCCGCACTGTTTGGATGTCTTCCGATCACATCGTTCAGCCAGAATGTCGGATTGATCGCGATGACAAAAGTAATCAACCGTTTTACAATCGCAACCGGAGCGGGAATCATGATCCTCGCCGGATTATTCCCAATTTTCGGTGCATTGCTTAACACACTTCCGGAAGCTGTTCTCGGTGGCTGTACGATCATTATGTTTGGAAATATCGTGATCAGTGGTCTTCAGATGATCAGCAATTGTGGCTTCAGCCAGCGCAACATCACGATCGCAGCTCTTTCGCTCAGCGTGGGAATCGGCTTTACGCAGGTGCCGGAAATCTTTTCCATTTTCCCGGACGTCGTGCAGAATGTTTTCGCGGATAACTGTGTGGCAACGGTATTTTTGATTGCAATCATCGCGAATCTGGTGCTGCCAAAGGAGAAGGAATAGGGATAGATTTTAGTTGATGGGTAGTTACATTTATATAAAAAACAGCTTGGAATAGCAATTTTTGAGGTGACCCCTCAAAGTTACTCCAGGCTGTTTTTGTTATTTTTTAGGCGCGTGTTTGCCGTGTGGATAAGGTTTTTTATTATCCGTAAGATTGGCAAGATAATCCAAACTTGTCTCATAATATATTGCAAGGCGGATCAATTGTTCCAAAGGAATGCTTCTACTGTCTGTTTCATAATGAGAATAAGTTCGCTGACTAATATGTAAATAATCAGCGATATCCGTTTGCTTAAGGTCGTGGTCTTCCCGCAAGTCACGGAGACGCTGTAATTTCATCTCAAAGCCTCCAATCCATTTGTATAATGTTCCACCGCATATTTTATTATTATAAAGAGGTAGGAATAAAATTCATACTCACAGAACAAAATGGACTATTGATTTATAGAACAAATTGTGCTATAGTGGAAGTGGACATGGAAAAAAGTGGAAAAGAAGGAGGAAAATTATATGAAAAAACAAATTTTAGCACTGGGATTAACGTTTGCAATTTGCATTACATCTGGCTGTAATGCCGAATTGCTTGAAGCAAAAGGAAAAAAGGTCGAACTAAACAAGAAAAAAGTTACTCTTGTTAAAGGGAAGAGTTTTAAATTGAACCTGAAAAATAATAAGAAAAAAGTTAAGTGGTGTGTAGATAAGAAAAAAATTGTTAAACTTAGTAAAAAGACGAAGAAGAGCGTGTTATTGACGGCAATTAAAATAGGAAAGGCCAAAGTAACTGCAAAAGTTGGAAGGAAAAAATATGTTTGTAAAGTCACTGTGTCAGCAAAAGGGAGAAAAAATGAAAATGCAACACAGATGACAGAGAACACTCAGAATGTACCTCAGAAAGATCAGACTCCGAAGGTGACTAAAACGCCGACACAGATATCGAATGTTCAAGAAACTATTAAACCAGAGGGATCTCCTAATGTCACCCCAAAAGAAACATTGATACCAACGGCAGTGCCGACATCAGTACCAGAAACGACAAAAAAACCCGTAGGACCAACAGTTTCTGTTAGCGGAAGTGTTACGGATTCAGAAGGAACGATGTTGTCTGGGGTTAAGATTGGATTTTGCCGCTCGGATTATGATGGAGATTATACAGCTCAATTTTCAGCAACATCTGATGAAAAGGGAAATTATACAGTGGATGGCTTGGAAAAAGGTAAAAATTATAGTGCACGTGTATATGTGATGGATAATCCATACTCAGACGATTGGGGAGTAAACGTTGGAACTGTTGTGGCAGGTGATACAAGTACATATGCACTTAAAGTCACGATGGCGTTGACAAAGGTAAGTGGTATATTGGTAGATGCAGAAGGGGATCCATTGATGAATCTGCAAGTAAAACTTTACGAATCTGCTGCAAAAAGAGATAAAGATGAATGCAAGACCGCTTTTTCTACTGGAGAAGATGGAGCGTACGGTCAATGGTTAGAAAAGAATAAAAGTTATTTCGTAAAAATATGTGGAAATGGAAATGAGTATTTCCCAGGTGAGATTAATACCTTGAAGGTAAAGAATGATTTACAAATTGATGAGGCATTAGTTGAGGTGATTGGGCAAATTGAGGATACTAAGGGAACGATTTATGCGGATGAATTAATTAGTTTAACTTTTACGACTCCAGAAGAAAAACATTTTTACACTGTGTATAATTATAAAACGAATAGTCAAGGACAAATTTGTATATCTATGTCAAAAAATACAATATGTAACGTCGCTATGTATGTTGATGTACAAACTTATCCGATAGGAACTATGGTGGCAGGAGATGTAAGCACTTATGACCTTTTATTAGATGGAGCATTGTTGAATGTAGAGTTAACTTTGTTATATGCAAATGGAAAAGAAGTAGATGAATTTACAATTTATGGTGAAGCGTTTGATTCAGATACGACTGGATACGGAAAGTTTCAAAAAACAGGAAAAAACGGAAAATGCACAATTCGATTGATGGAAGACGAATGTTGGGGATTAAAAGCATGGGTTCATGGTATGATGTATGATTTGGATGAGGTGCTTTTGGTTGGAGATGAAAGCTCATATTGCAATAGACTTGATGTTTCATTAATGAATATTTCAGGTACATTAGAAACAAAAAAAGGTGCTGCATTAGCGAAGGCAACTGTTATTTTTTATAAAGACATAGAAATGCAACAGATAAGTGGAACAGTAGTAACAGATGATACTGGAGTCTATCAGATTTGGCTTGATGAAAATGTAATTCATTATGCGGTGGCTCGAATCGGAAATATTAAATATCCAATAGGGGAAGTAAAGAAAAGTAAAAATTTAGTGGTTAATGCGGAGTTGGAAAAGGTTGAACTTGATATTAAAGATTTTGAAGGAAATCAAGTAAAGGATTGGTATTTTTATAAAGATGAAAATGGTGAAAAAGGAGAATATTTATGTAGTAAATCCGAAGGGGAATATCTTGAAGCTGGTAAAAAATATTGGATAGATGTAAAATTTGATGATTCCTCATTTGTTAATAGTATTAATGCTGGGGCAATAATAGTAGGAAGTCCAGATACATACAAAATAAGGGTAGACAATGCGTGTGTAACAGGAGAATTAAAAGATTTAGCGGATAATATTGTCACAGATTATAATATAGTGAAAAATGTTTTCTCGTATGATAAAAAAGAATGGGTTGTTTTGAATTTTAAGAATACAATAGATGGGACACTTTTTAAATGTCGTGTAAATACAATAAATGCAGAGTATTCTATAAATTTGGTAGAAGGGCAAAAATATAATGTTACTGTTACGATGGATAAGAGAGAATATAATGCAGGTACGATAGTTGCTAAAAGGAATACGAAGCAACCAATTACAATACAGACTGAATTTGAAGCGGTACATGGAAGTGTTAAGGACTCCCAAGGCGATTTGTTTGCAGAAAAGCATATTTACTTTTATGAAAATGAGGATGATTCAGATTATTGTCCTGTAGCAAGTGGATTTATAAATAGTAATGGCGAATATGGACTATATTTGGAAACCGGAAAAACGTATTATGTTAAAATTTATAAATATGAAAATTATAAGGAAATTTATTTGCCAGCAGGTAGTATAACTATTTCAGGACAAGGTAAATATGATTTAAGAGCTAGTAATTAGAATGGAGGATATAGAAAAAGCAGATTAGTTTCCTGTGGTGTAGGTAAGAAGCTACATCACAGGAAAATGTGAGGAGTATTATATTATGAAAAGAAAAAAGCGAAAGTTTGTAAAAACAATAATTTCAAATATTGTTTTACCAATAGTATTTACATTATTAACACTTGTGATTACTCATTATATGAACTTGCGAGAAATTGATTATGAATATTCTACTCAAATGCGTGATGCAAAAGTATCAGAAGAGGAATTATTAGAAATTGCACAGAAAAATTTTTTGATAGAAAATTATATAGAAACCTTGAATATTTATAATAAAGAAAAAATGAAAACAAATGCGATTGCAATTAGCAATACAGCATTTATGTATGAAAATGGAATTGTGTTTAAAAAAAATATTCAAAAAGCAAGAGAATTATACAAAAGAGCTGCTCAGTTAGGTGAGAGAACTGCAAAAGAAAATTGGATTCTTTTTAATATTTCTTTTCCAACGTCATATATAGAACTTATAGAAATATTGAAACAGGGATATGAAGATAAGAGTAAAATTGTGAGTGAGTTTGTAGAGTCATATTTTCCCAAAAACTCAAACCACACTTTAAAAGAATTTTTTATGCTAGAGCAAAGTCAACAAGAAAAGATATTAAAGATGCAGCAATATGAATTGGAATGCAGTGAAGAAGTTGCAAAAAATATTGGTAAGGAATTTGTGTCTAGTAAAAAAATAAAGAGTAAAAAAATAAATGTTGAAGTTGGCGAAAATGTAGTTGAATATACTTTTAATGAATTAGGGAATTATTTGTCCAGAAAAAAAGTGATTTCAGAGGTAAAAAGTTATTACTTGACTTATTATCAAAAAGTGTTTTATTTTTCGGCAAAAAATAAAACAAGTTATATAACAATTTAAAAGGATTAGGAGGAATTTTTATGAAGTTCAGAAATACAGTGATGAGTATTTTGTTATTAATATTTCTTGTAAGTGTAGTCATATCTTTTTCTTATAATAAACGAGAAATTAGTGCAGGTGGATATGGTGTTAGTAATCCTATAATGAAAAATGGTAATACCACATGGGATTGTGTGTATTTTGGAAATTATTGGCAAAATGATACAAATGGTGATGGTAAGGCTGATCAAAATGATAATAAGCAGCCGATTAAGTGGAGAGTTTTATCTGTGAATGGAGACGATGCGTTTCTGCTTGCAGACCAAAATTTAGATGCACAACCGTACAATAAAGAAAGTGTAAGCGTTGCATGGGAAAATTGCACACTTCGCACATGGTTAAATCAAACATTTACTAAAAATGCGTTTTCTCTGTCAGAGAAAAATGCAATTAAAAGTACAAATGTAGAAAATAAAAGCAATCCGTATTATAATACAGATGGGGGTAATAATACGGTGGATTCAGTATATGTTTTGTCTATTGAAGAAGCATGCAATGTAACATTTGGATTTGAAAAGGAGATTTCTGAGAGTAAAACAAGAGAATCAAAAAACACGGATTATGCAGAGAATTGTGGTGCGGCATCAGATGAAGAAGAGTATGAAAAAAATGGATGGTGGTGGTTAAGGTCTCCTGGAATTAATCCTTGGTTTGTTGCGGAAATTAATACATACGGCTGGTGTTGTGCTACTGGTGAGGGGACAAGCCTGGATGATAACGCAGTAGCTGTTCGTCCAGCCTTGCATCTAAAACTTTCTTCGTCAGTCTGGAAATATGCAGGAAAAGTAGGTTCGAATGGGGATGCTTCAATACCTACCGTAAAGCCGACAAGCAAACCTGATTTTGAGCCTACACCCGATGAATCTATAGGAGGTGTAATTGAATCCGCGAATGATTTTGAATTAGGGACAAACAAATCTGGATCCGCAAAAGGTGCAGTAGTGCAGTTTTTTCCAGGAGACTGGAATTTGAAATTGACAAAATATCCTGTGTCAGTATGTAAACAAAATAATCCTGATGGTTCTTTTAAACTTAAAGTGGCGGTTGGGATTGGAAATTCTGATTGGTTAAATAATCAGACACAATGGAGTAATTATAAGAAAGATGTTGAAGATGCTGATAAATATATGGCGAAAGCATGCGTATTGGAGAAGTATCGAAATAAGTATAATGTAAAACAAACAAATGTTGTAAATACCACTAAATTTAATAAAATGCCAAAGATGTCTGTTATGGGATATTTGGAGCAGTATTATGATAAAAATTATCGACTGATTTCTTCGACAGGTAAAGTGGCAAGTGACTTAAAATGGGAGGCAAGTGCAACGTGGCAGTTTGCTACACCGATTGGTCCGATGTATATAGAACTAAAAGGCGGTACAAAATTATCAGGAAAAATTGGCCCAGTGTTTGACTATACAACTAAAAAATTATCCATGTTAGATGGTAGTTTTTCTGTTGTACCAAATATTTCGCTGGAAGGAGGTTATGGTATTTCAAAAGTGGCGACAATAGGGGCGAAAGGATTTGCTTCAATTCCTATGCAGATTATTCCATCATTTACAGGAGCAATTGATGCTGAGGCGGCAATTCATGTATACTGCGTCTTTATATTAGATACAGAATACAAATTGGCTAAATGCCATATACCATTATGGGGAAATTTGGCAAAGTCAGTAAATATGTCGGGAGATATCTGGGAAAAAGGTGAACTAACGTTTTTAAACACCGCATTTGCCAATAAAGCTAAAAATTGGAAAGGTGTATGTAAATTTAACAAAAAAGAAAAGCGGGCATCTAAGGCGGAAAGTTTGAAAGCAAAAGAAAGTTGCCTTCAGGAAAGTGTTTTGACAACTTCCTTACCTCTCATGGTAGAGGCAGATGGGAAGAAAGTTATGGTGTTCCAAAAGTATGATGAAGACCAGAAAACAGTAAACTCTTCAACGTTGGTTTATTCTGTATATCAAAATGGTGTTTGGTCGGAACCCAAAAGCGTTTGTGATGAGAAAACTTCGGATTTTTATGCGGATTTGAAAGTAATTGATAATGAAATCTTTCTTACTTGGCAGAAAGTGAAAAAACAGCTTTCCATAGAAGATGATGCACAAACAGCACTGGAGCAAATTGGAAAAAATTCAGAAGTATATTTTGCTAAGTTTAACAAACAGTCTGATACATTTAATACACCCGTGAAAGTGACAAATAATACATTTGCGGATATGATGCCAAGAATCTGTGAGGTTGGTGGCAAACCTGCTGTTGTATGGGTGCGCAATGACAGTGGTGATATGACGCAGGAAAATGGACAAAATACAATCTGTGCTCTGATAATTTCAGAAGATACGTTAAAAGAAAAAACACTTGTCACAGAATGTACTGGAATTGAAAACTTTGTAGCTTATGAAAAGGACGAAGAAATCTGTGTAGTATATGTAATCAAAGAGAATGGAAAAGAAGTATTAAGAACAGAAAATGGTGAAGTTGTCGAATTACCAAAAAGCGAGGAAGAGACTACAGAAATAGCTCAAGGGATCTCATCGTTGCAATATATGGATGGTGAAGTTAGTTTTATTTCACAAGGTAGTATTTTCGTATATGATGTGACGCAGAAAATAGTGAAACAGTATCAAACAGGTAACAAAACTTTGAGCGGAACTGTGTCACGCGTTAAAAACGGTGAAAAAGATGAATTTGTGTGGGGCGCTTATGATGCAGAGACGAAATTGGGAACAATTTATACTACAGTGAAAACGGAGGATGGATATTCTGAGCCGATAATATTGCAGCAAGCTTCAGAAAAGAATTATTGTTATATTTCACCGGTTTTAGACATAGACGGGAACTGGAGTATTGTAGCAAATTGTAAAGATGTGATTAATGCGAGACATGATTTGGTTTACATAGAAAAAGAATGCGGGATACAGACTGAACTTGTTGGAGCATCAATAAATGAAAATGATACAGATGAAAATGGTAATACTGCGGTTAATTATTTTTTGACAAATACACAAGATATCGCAGTGAAAGCTCTGATTGTAAGAGTAAAATTAAAAGATGGAACGATTCTGGAAAAGGATTTATCAGAAACTGTTGAACCCGGTGAAACCATAGTCGGAAACACATATTTAGATTTTAGTAAAGTGGATGAATTGCAAGATGTTACGGTTCAGGTTTACGCGAAAGATCAGGAAAATCTGACACAAAACAGTACAGTAATTCCTATTGGTATGCCGGATATTGTTCATGAGGCAAGTGTGAAAGAAACCACGGAGTATGCAATAATTACAATTGCTGTAAAAAATGAGAGTCGTTATGATGCTGATTATTCGGTAAAGACTTCACAAGACGGTGTTGACCTTGCCGTATCGAATGTGAGAAAATTGAAAGCAGGTGAAGATGACATCGTATCATTGACAGTTTCAAAGAGTAAATTGTCATATAACATTTATCAGACAGCAAATATAAAAGTAGAGTCTGTGATTGTGCAAGGTAATCGAGATAAAGATAATAATGTAAGTTATGTGAGCTTATATCAAACAGGACTAATGCCTCCTGTACCAACAATTAAACCGACGGCGACTCCAAACGTTACAGAAACACCAAATCAAAAGATGATAGAGACGCCAAGTGAGCAAGGAATACAGCAACCAGAGAAATCGTCTGGTAATACAGGAAATAATGCTGGAAAGATAAACACGCCAAAACTTAAAATCAAACTGCAGAAGAAGAAAACGTTAAAAGCCTCCTGGAAAAAGCTTACAAACATTTCCGGTTACCAGATTCAGTATGCGCCAAACAAAAAGTTTAAAAAAGCCAAGAGAAAAACGGTCAAGTCAACCTCTGTTACGATAAAGAAGTTGAAAAAGAAAAAGACTTATTTTGTTCGAGTGAGAGCATACAAACTGGTAGATGGAAAGAAAGTGTATGGGAAATGGAGTGCTGTTAAAAAAGTCAAAATAAAGAAATAAAATGTTGATTGAAAACAAGGGAACTGTGTAAAAATGGTTCCCTTGTTATTGTTTTGTAAGACATGAGCATATTATATATAGTTTTAGAGAGAAGAGATTCACTTAGACACTACACTCATAACTATATAAAAAATATAATAAACTCCTTGACACGATTGCCCGGATAGTGTATCATCATATCCAAGCAAGTGAATAATTTAAAAGTCTGATATCTATCATTCTATTTTTTCTTGCTTATCGAAACTTTTTACCCACATAATTTTGGAAAGCAAGAGAAGGAAGGGATGATACTTATTGACAAGAGACTTAACAGAAAAAAATCTTGTGGAAGAAGCAGAAGTGTTTGCGGATATCAGTAACGTAAACCTGTATGATGGCAGAAACGTGATCCAGCCGGAAGATCTGGAGCTGCTTCCGCAGGAAATGCACTACAAGGACAGTGAAGGGAAGCCTGCAAAGGTAATGGCAGATGTGCGGATGCGCTGGCGAAAAAACGGTTCCGTTATCGCGATGATTCAGATCGAAAATCAGTCGGAGATCAACAACATTATGCCAATCCGGGATCTGGGGTATATTTTCAACAATTATAACGAGCAGATCAAAGAGCACCAGAGAGAAAATGAACGCAATGGTAAACGTTTTTATGCCAGAGAACTGGGAGATGACGAACACCTGCAGCCGGTGATTACATTTGTTCTCTACTATGGAAAAGAAGAATGGAAACGTCCGCTTAGCATCCTGGATATGCTGGATTTGGATGATGAGGAGAAGAGGGAACTGGAACCATTTCTCCTAAACCATAAGATTCATTTGATCTCATTGAGCAGGCTCGATGAAAAGGAAGTGGAAAAATACAAGTCGGATTTTTGGCATGTCATCAAATTTCTGACACTGCATGGCTATGGAAAAACCTGTAAGTATTTGGAAGAAGAAAGCGGTAAGAGAAAGTTGAAACACCCGGAAGAAGTACAAAATGTGCTTTATGCACTTAGCAGTGATAAACGTTTTTCAGAAGCGAATTTGGCAAATGATGGAAAGGAGGAACCGAGGATGGGACAGATTTCAGATGTGTTGGACCAAATAGAAGCGATCATGTTTGATAAAGGTGTCGAGCGAGGGGAAAAGAGTGGTTCTACTCGTGTGAATCGCTTAAATGCAGAACTGATCAAAGACGATCGTACAGCAGAACTTTTTCAGGCAACGCAGGATCCGGAACTTCAGGAGAAGTTGATGAAAGAGTACGGAATAGAGTAACTGGTAATAAGCAGCTTGTATAAAATTGTGTGGTAAAAAGGAGACCGTCAGATGGATGAAAAATCTGTTTGGCGGTTGTTTGTAATGAGAAAGTATAAGACTGCAAACACTACACTCATAACTATACAAAAAAATATGAAAAACTCCTTGACACGATTGCCCGGATAGTGTATCATCATATCCAAGCAAGTAAATAATTTCAAAGTCTGATATCTATCATTCTATTTTTTTCTTGCTTATCGAAACTTTTTACCCACATATTTTTTGAAAGCAAGAGAAGAAAGGGATGATACTTATTGACAAGAGACTTAACAGAAAAAAATCTTGTGGAAGAAGCAGAAGTGTTTGCGGATATCAGTAACGTAAACCTGTATGATGGCAGAAACGTGATCCAGCCGGAAGATCTGGAGCTGCTTCCGCAGGAAATGCACTACAAGGACAGTGAAGGGAAGCCTGCAAAGGTAATGGCAGATGTGCGGATGCGCTGGCGGAAAAATGGTTCCGTTATCGGGATGATTCAGATCGAAAATCAGTCGGAGATTAATAACATTATGCCGATCCGGGATCTGGGGTATATTTTCAATAATTATAACGAGCAGATCAAAGAGCACCGGAGAGAAAACGAACGCAATGACAGACGTTTTTATGCCAGAGAACTGGGAGAGGACGAACGTCTGCAGCCGGTTATTACATTTGTTCTCTATTATGGCAAAGAAGAATGGAAGCGTCCGCTTAGCATCCTGGATATGCTGGATCTTGATGAGACAGAGAAAAAGGAACTGGAACCATTTCTCCTAAATCATAAGATTCATTTGATCTCATTGAGCAGGCTCGATGAAAAGGAAGTGGAAAAATACAAGTCGGATTTTTGGCATGTCATCAAATTTCTGACACTGCATGGCTATGGAAAAACCTGTAAGTATTTGGAAGAAGAAAGCGGTAAGAGAAAGTTGAAACACCCGGAAGAAGTACAAAATGTGCTTTATGCACTTAGCAGTGATAAACGTTTTTTAGAAGCGGATTTGGCAAAGAAAGGAAAGGAGGAACCGAAGATGGGACAGATTTCAGATGTGTTAGACCAAATAGAAGCGATCATGTTTGATAAAGGTGTCGAGCAGGGCATTGAGCGAGGTGTTGAACAGGAACGTAAGCATTTACAACGTGTAAATCAATTGCATGCAGAACTGATCAAAGATGATCGTACAGCAGAACTTTTTCAGGCAACGCAGGATCCGGAACTTCAGGAGAAGTTGATGAAAGAGTACGGAATAGAGTAACTGGTAATAAGCAGCTTGTATAAAATTGTGTGGTAAAAAGGAGACCGTCAGATGGATGAAAAATCTGTTTGGCGGTTTTTTCTTGAATTTTATGTGCGTTTATGCTTTAATGAGTATATATATACGAAGGGGGATAATATAGAGTTATAATACAGGGGAGAAGAATATTATATTTAGAAAGCAGGAAAGCTTATGCAGGCGACAGATAAATTAACACGTGCACTTACGGAAGTGAAATATTTAAATGCGGATAATGTAAGCAGATATCGATGCATTATGCGTATCTTTTTTGAAAATTACGAAAAATTGAAATACTGGTTATATCAGGAAGATGTGTATGAAGAGATGATTCAGGATCCGTATTTTGCAGATTACCGGATGGAACAGTGCCAGCAAGATCTTGCGATGCTGACAGAGTGGAAGAATCTAAATACGATTCAGGATACCAGAAAAGTGTCGTCGATTGAAGAATTTAAAAATAAAAAATTTCGTTATCAAATGTCTGAGTACAGTGTACAGATTGAGCGTCTTGTGCTTCGGCTGGAAAATCTTTTGGTAGAAGGAGCGTCTCTGGAGCCGTCGCTTTTGGAGAGAATCCGTCATAATCTGGAAAAATTTACGCAGATGAAAGAGGAAGAACCGGCGGATGTTTACAGCTGGTGGAATGATCTTAATAATGATTTTATGCGCTTGAATCAAAATTATCAGGATTATATCAGGGATTTAAACAGTGTCAAAGCGGAAAAAATGATGCAGACAAAGGAATTTCTGGTATTTAAAGACCGTCTGATCGAATATTTGCGTAATTTTGTCAAGGGATTGCAGAGAAATGTAGGGGCGATTGAAGAATGTCTCCTGGCAATAGACAATCAGGACAAACAAGAGGTGTATAATAAGATCATTCAATATGAATGGCAGATTCCACGAATGGATGTGGAGATTACTGTTCAGATGATTGAAGAAAATGTAAAAGGCAGGGGGCGCAGTATCTATGAATGGTTTGTGGAAGAAAACGGAAGGGAAAATGAAGCGGGTAAATTGTTTGACGCAACGAATGAGATCATACGGAGAATCACACGGTATGCGGCGCAGATTAGTGAAAAAAATGCCATTGGTGCGAATCGAAGAGAAGAATACCGCAAAGTGGCAGAATTATTTTTGCGGTGTGACACCGTAGCTCAAGCACATAAAATGTCGGCGATGGTTTTTGGGTTGTCCTGTCCGTTTCATTTAAAAACTACAAAGGTGCGGGAATCTGACAGTATGAACCAAAGCGTTTATGAAGAAAAGCCGGATGATATCCTGCTTCGGCCACGTGTAAGAAATTACCGGGAAAAGACCAATCGGAGTGTAATCCGTTCCATGACAAAAGAAAAGCGAAAGGCTCGGGAAGAGTTGATTGCACGGCAGAAAAAAGATTGGAAGAAAATAAAAGAATTGGAAAAAGATGGAAAGATAGATTTTGCGGAACTTCCGGTCATTGAGCCACGAATGCGTGAAATATTATTAAAGTGGCTGTCCGATGGATTAGAAGATATGGAATATGTGTCACGGACAGAGGAGGGGCGAAAGTATAAGATTGAAGTGCCACAAAAAGGTGAAAAATGTATCTTACATTGTGAAGACGGCAATCTTACAATGCCACGGTTTGTTATCGCCTTTGAGGAGGAAACGGTATGAAAGAACTTGAGATGTTATTACGGCAGCGTTGGATTCTAAAGGCTGATCAGAAAGAGCAGTATTACCGCATCCGGGATAACATTGGAGAGGTCCGCAAATTTGCATCCGATAAATTGGGGTGTCAGATCATTGAAAATTCGTTGCTTGTAAAGATGGAGAAAGTTCCGGTAAAGCCGGAAGAATTTATGGGGATTCAGGAGTTTTCCTCAAAAGAAGAATATGCGTTTTTATGTATCCTTCTTATGTTTTTGGAAGACAAGGATGCCCAAGAGCAGTTTATTCTTTCACAGTTGACAGAGTATATCGTGGCTAACACGCCGGGAGAAGTGGTGGATTGGACGATGTATACGCATCGCCGCCGCCTCATTAAAGTACTTCGCTATGCAGTGACAGAAGGGATTCTTCGCATTACAGACGGAAACGACGAAGCTTTTATGGATGATATGGCAGGCGAGGTGCTTTATGAAAATACAGGAGCCTCCCGGTATTTTATGCGTAATTTTACACATGACATCATGACTTATACCAAACCGGAGGATTTTGGTAAAAGTGACTGGCTTGAGATGGATGAAGACAGGGGATTTGCCAGAAGACATAGAGTTTACCGGCAATTGTTGTTTGAACCGGCGATGTATCGTGTAAACTGTTCGGAAGAAGATTTTGAGTATCTCAAATATTATGGCGGACGCCTGCGTGAAGATCTGGAAAAAAACTTTGACTGCCAGATTCATATTCATAAAGGGAGTGCATTCTTTTTGAACGGTGAAGAGTGTCGAATGGGAGAAATATTTCCTGGAAATAATGTGCTGTCAGATATTTTACTTCTTAGTTTGGCAGAGATACAGCAGCATATACAAAAGGAAGTCTGGACAAGACAGACAAATGAGACCTATGTTGTATCTGAGGTAGAATTTGAAAAAATACTAAGCGAGGTAAAGCAAAAGTATCGAAGTGGTTTTACTAAAAATTACCGGGAAATGCCACAGGGCGAGTTTGTAAAAATTGTCGAAGAAACGATGGAACGTTGGATGTTTATTCAAAAAAGACCGCTTGAACATCAGGTGCTTATATTACCGGCATGTGGCAAATTAAAGGGAAGGTATCCGCAGAATTTTACAGGAGGACAAGAGAGTGAGCAATAGATGGCAGGCAAACAAAATCGGATTAGTAAATTTTTGGTATTATGATGAACAGGAATTTCCATTTGCAAAGGGAAGGATGTTGCTGCGCGGATCCAATGGATCCGGAAAATCGGTAACGATGCAAAGTGTTGTACCTTTACTGCTTGATGGTAATGTAAATCCGGAAAGATTGGATCCGTTTGGTACGCGGGATCGTAAGATGAGCAATTACCTTTTGGAAGAAGAGGATGGACGAGATGAGCGAACCGGATATCTATATCTGGAATTCCATAAAAGTGAGAATGAAAGATATCTTACCATTGGGATGGGACTTCGCGCAAGAAGAGGAAAACCTCTTGATAAATGGTATTTTACGATCAACGATGGTCGTCGTATCGGGAAGGATTTTTTCCTATATAAAGAAACGGGAGAAAAGATTACCTTATCGAAAAAGGAACTGGAGAATCGGGTGGCGGACGGTGGACGGGTATTTGACCGCCAGGTGGATTATATGGCTTATGTGAACCAGGAGATTTTTGGGTTTGAGACAGTCGACGAATACAAAGAAATGATTGATCTTTTGATCCAGCTTCGTACACCGAAACTTTCTAAAGATTTTAAGCCTTCGGTAATTAATGAGATTCTGAGTGACTCGCTTCAGCCTTTATCGGATGAAGATTTGCGTCCGATGTCAGAAGCAATTGAAAATATGGATACAATGACAATGAATTTGAAGTCACGTCAGATGGCATATCAGGCGGCAAAAAAGATACAACAGGTTTTTCAAAAATACAATGATTTGGTATTGTACGAAAAGGCAAATGCATATCAATCACAGAGCAAAGAGTATGATAAAATTCAGAGGGAAAAAGAAAATCAAACGAAAGTATTAGAAGAGTGCCGCGTAGCTGCGGAGTGCCTGAAAAAAGAGTTGGATGACCTGGAGTCAGAGCGTATTTCCCGAGAAAAAGAGAAGGAAACATTGAATCAAAGTGATGCTTGGAATTTGAAAAAGCGTGAATCAGAATTGGGTGAAGAAATACGTCATAGCAAGACTACGCTTGTAGAAAAAGAAGGGTTTTTGGCTACGAAGAAAGAACAGCAATTGGATATTGCAACACGTAAGGAAGACCAGGAGACAAGTCGGTACGAGGAAGAAAAAGAGATTCATGAATTGTTGGAAGAAATGGAATCAGAGGCAGGCGATATGGCGTTTGAGGAGCATACTTTTTTTCAACAGGAATTTTTACAAAACTTGAACAAAGAGTTTTCTTACGATACTCATAGAAAACAATTTCAAGACACACATGAAAAGATTGATCAGACGTTGGAAATTTTAAAAGAAACCAGATATCTGGAGCGCCAGATTGATGAAATGATGCAGCAACGCGAGCAGATCGGAAAAAAACTGGATCAGGAAGAACGACATTTTACAGAGCAGGAAACGATGTTTGTGCAAACTCGGAGTGACTGGAAGGAGAAGATTTATCATTGGAATCAGAACAACCAGGAACTGGTACTGGAAACGGTACAGATGGAAAGTTTTTCCCATTTTATTGATTCCTACGAGATGAGTTCAGATTTTACGCAGATACGTGGACAGGTGAATGAGACCAAAATGCAGATTCAATGGGAACTGGATTCCCTATGGCATGAAAACGAAAAAGAACTTCGTGAAAAGGAAAAAGAGCGTCAGGAAACCGAGGAAGAACTGGAGGCATGGAAGAATCAAAAAGAGCCTGAGCCGCCACGAAGTGAGGCAGTGCTTAAAAATAGAAAACGCTTGGATGAATTAGGAATTCCTTATCATGAATTTTACAAAGTAATCGAGTTTGGAAATGCAATGGATGAGACGGCGTGTAATCATCTGGAGGAGGCACTGCTCAATATGGGTATTTTAGATGCACTGGTGGTAGAAGAGCAGTATCGTGAGCAGGTACTTACTCAGGCAGCCGGCTGTGAAGAACGTTATTTGTTTGTGCAGTCATATCAGCCGGAACGAAGTTTGCTTGACGTATTGGAATTAAATGATGAAGTAAATAATATTTTTTCCAACCGGCGTCTTACCGGAATACTTTCTAATATTGCTTATGAAGACAGTGGGGTTGTATCGATCCGGAAGGATGGCAGTTATCAATTGGGCATCATCAATGGTACGATAACCGGAGAGTACGAAGCCGGTTTGCTCGGTGTCCGTGCGAGGGAACGAAACCGCCTTGCTAAGATTGCGGAATGTGAGAAACGGATTGAGGAACTTTCCGGAGAAATATCAAAATTGCAGGAGAAAAATAAGCAGTTAGAGATCCGAAAAATAGTATTACAGCAGGAATACAATAATCTGCCGGATGACAAAGAATTACGCCAAGCATGTCAGAAAATGGAAAATATCATCCGCGAAATTGAGCGGATCGAACAGGAAAAAAGACAGTTGGAAGAAAAAATATCGATACTTCGAGACAAGTTGCGTGAGAAAAAAGAAAGTGCCTATGAAATTGCAAAGAAACTGTACCTGGATTGTACGTACCAGGCTTTTGAGCAGGCAGCTTCTGCTGCAGATGAATATGATCGTCAGCTGCTTCAGTTGTCTTCCGCTCATGAAATGTATTTGCGGAGCTGCCAGACGATACAGACGTTAGTTGAGCAGTTGGAAAATCTGGAAGCGGATATGGAGCAGATCCGGTATGATATTTCTGTTGCAGAACGTGCACTTGGAAAGTATCAGAAAGAATGGGAGTCGGTCTGTGAACAGTTGAAACTGACAGACTATGATCAGATTAAAGACCGACTGGATGATTGTGTAATATGGCTGGAAAATTACCCAAGGAGATCCCGGGAATGTGTACGAAAAGCGACAGAAAATGAAGGCCGGATAGCCCGCCTACTGGAGCAGATAGAAAATTTGCAGGAGAAGATTGTAAGATATGGCGAAAGAAAGGAACTTCTGAAAAAGGTATATCTTGCGGAAAAAAGCCTAGAGTATGTCACTTTCGATGACGAAGAGATCGCGGTAGAGCAAGTGTGTAAAATATTGGGAGCACAGGTCGGCACAGCAAGCCGGAATGAAGTGAATCAAAAATTGAATCAGGTATATTATGAAAACAGAGGAGCATTGAATGAATATCAATTAATCTTGACAAAATTGTTTGAAGAAACCGATAAAGAGTCTGCGCAGGGAGAGATAAATGCACAGAGAATTGATATTCAGGCGCGATATCAGGGGACTCAGATCCCGTTTGTTCAATTGCCGCAATATCTGCAAGAAGATATTGCAGAATTGGAGGATTTGATCAAAGCCGGAGACCGCGAACTTTTTGAGGATATTCTGGCGAATACTGTGAGCCGTAAGATCCGTGGAAAAATCAATGCTTCCAATGCCTGGGTTGATAAGATGAATCATCTGATGAGCGGAATGAATACATCAAGCGGTTTGAAACTGAGTCTCCGCTGGAGAAGCAAAACAGCAGAAAGCGAAGATCAGCTGGATACCAGGGAACTGGTTCAATTGCTTAAAAAAGATTATCGTTTGATGAGTGAGGAAGAAGCCTCCCGATTATCCACACATTTTCGGTCGAAAGTAGAAGAAGCAAGGCGTAATTCCAAGGATCAGAATGGTGAAGTATCATTTTATCAGGTGATGAAAGAGACGCTGGATTATCGAAAGTGGTTTGAATTTCAATTGTTCTCACAAAAGACAGGGGAACGTATTAAAGAATTAACCAATAATGTTTTTGGTACATTCAGCGGTGGTGAGAAAGCGATGTCAATGTATGTTCCATTGTTTTCCGCAGTTGTTGCGAAGTATCAGGGAGGAAGAGAGGATGCTCCGCGTCTGATCTCTCTGGATGAAGCATTTGCCGGAGTGGACAATCGTAATATCCGGGATATGTTCCGGTTAATGACCGAATTTGAATTTGATTTTATTATCAATTCCCAGGTGCTTTGGGGGGATTGTGATACATTAGATGCCTTGGCGATTTATCAGTTGCAGCGTCCACAGAATGCAAAATTTGTCACAATCATGCCGTATCTTTGGAATGGACATGCCAAAGAGTTTTTGGAAAATGAGCAAATGGTAGAGAAGAGGAGCGAAGAGATTGGATCATTATGAGAAAGAGTGCCTGACATATTTTCAATCGGATAAAATATGGGATCGAATATTGAAAGCATTCCGAAAAAAATACAGTTCTTATGCGAGCTTTGCTGGAACTATCAAAATAACGGGACTTTCTGTACAGGATATTGAAACACTGGAAGGATTTTTTTGCAAAAATTATCATGGGAAAAAGAGTGTATCAATATCCGCCTCGACCTTTGTTAAAGCATTATCAGCAAGCAGGTTTGGCGATGTTACAGCAGAACGTTTGCTGGAGTTGTATTTTGGTGGTCCGATAAAAGGGAAAAAGGAGAAAGAGGCGGAAAGACGAAAACAATGTGGAAAAATATGGAATGATTTTTCTGAAAAGCAGGAGAATACACCTGCGGGACAATTTTTGACAATAATAAAAGAAGAAGTGAAACCTGCCAGAAAGGAGCCGTTAGAAAACTGGGAAATTCAATTGGAATTGGCGGCGGATATGATAAATGCACTTCCATTTTGGAGTAACCGGATTGAGCACCTTGCTATATTTGCATCGCGTGTGACCGGTAATCCACATGCGTTTGATGCAGGTACGATATCAGGAAATCTGTTATATCGTCTCATACAGCGTATGAACAAAGACCGTCAGATTGTTTTGCCTGAAAATAAAGTCTTTCCTTCTTTGCAGCGACATAGATGTTATCTTTCTGTTGGACTGATGTTAGATCAGGTGTCCAACTACATGATGTTTTATGGGATTTCTGCGAGAAAAAAAGAAGGCACAGTACACGCGGGGATTGAAGGCTTTTTACAGGAAAGAGAGATGGTACAGATTCCCCTTGTAGTTCTTGCCAAATGTGAAAAAATTGAATGCCCAAATCATCGTATCCGGATTGTGGAAAATCCTTCAATCTTTGCTTTGCTATGTGCGAAGGCAACAGGAGAAGAAGCTTATATGTGTATGAATGGACAGCCAAGGCTTTCTGCACTTCTCAGTTTAGAACTTTTGGCAAAATCGGATACTAAGATATACTATGCGGGAGACTTGGATCCGGAAGGATTATTGATTGCTCAAAAATTAAAAAAATATTATCAAGGTTTTTTTGAATACTGGCATATGACCGAAGAAGATTATCGGAAAAGCCGGTCCGAGGAAGTGATTAGTGAGAAACGATTGAAAATTTTAGATCATATTACGGATCCTGAACTGCGAAAAGTGGCTGATGCAGTTGCGAAATATAAAACAGCCGGATATCAGGAAAAAATATTTGAATAGTAATGAACTTACATGAAATTGTGTGGTAAAAAGGAGATAAGGAGATTATGAGAAACCGTTTTTTTTATAACAACAATCAGGCACAGGCGAAGAGGGTGCGGAAAAGTCTGAAACAAAAATGGACGAAAGCAGTATGTATCGGTACACTTTCTGCGGCGATGATTACAGGAGTGCCGGTCATACCGCCGATAAGTGCCTATACACAGGAAGTATATGCCGCAGTGTCAGAAAACGCGAAAATATATAAGTTGTCCGATCCGTCGTTAGTAACGACAAAGACCATTACCGATTTTTATGGAAATAAAACAGCGGTGTCATACATCGACATCGAGATTACCGAGGATGGTACGTATACGATCACGGGAAGTAATAAGGTGGATGGTAAAGATATCGACGTGCATATTTCAGTGGGAAAAGGGGTAAAAGCCAATATTGTCTTGGATAATCTGGAAGTTAAAAACACGGGTCTATATCAAATGGATATGGCAGGAGCCGTCGGGGCGGATTCAAGAGAGACGTTATTCCCATTTATGGATATTGAAGGAACCGTAAATCTGTATCTGAAGGGAAATAATACAATTACGATGCCGCAGACAATGTCGAACGGAACAGCGAAAAATGTGGGGACGGTATTTAAACTCTACGGACAGCTGACGGTCAGACAAGCCGAAGGAGAATCAGCGGCCTCTTTGACTGCGAACAATACTAAATGCCTTATCAATGCGGACTGTTACAGAGGGTATGAGTATTCCAATGGAACTTTTTTGATGGAAAGTGGAGAGGTGAAAGCATCCGGTGCTTCCATTTATGGTGTAGACCGCTTTTTTATGACCGGAGGAACGATTTCATGTGATACTGTCTCGACAAAGACCAAAAGCCAGTATTGTTTCATGGGCGGCGAGATTAATGCCGGCTTTTCGATACCAAATGCAAGGGTTGGGGAAATGAGAGGTACAAGCCGTTTCGATTCAGGAAAAGCGGTTGACGACTGTGGTTATGAGATGGTAAATATGTCGGTTTACGGACTCCCTGCGGAAGCAAAAGTGTCTTCAATCAATGGATGCCCGGTATATTTTACGGAAACGGCAGAGGATGGTTCATTGACGGCATATTTTCGTAAGGGAAGCAATGTGATTGAAATTGATCATACATTTTATCTTTATGAATATGATTGGAGTACCGGGATGCTGCATCTGGTGTCGGATGCAGAGTTATGTAACGTACAGTTTGTGACCGGAAAGGGAGAAAATGAAACGACATACCGCAATATCAAAGTAAAAAAAGGTGTTGCTATGGCAAAACTGTTTCATGATACACACTATACTTACACGTATACCACGGAGGAAGGGGCGGTTTTTTCAGAGGCTACCGTTGTCGATAAAGATCTTAAGGTTATTATGAGCTCATCGGTTCGAACTTACAATGTAAAAATTGACGGGGAAAGTCAGAAAATGGAGTATGGTACTCCGCTTCCGGAAGGAAAAATATATTATTCAGCCAGAAACCGGTGCTGTTATTATGGAGGAAGTCCTGTGGCAGAAGATATGGATCTGACGAGTCTGGAATTGATAACAGACAACGAGGGCGTTGAATATGCAGAGATTTCAAGCAAAAAAGATCTGATGTTGTTTTATAACATCTTAAAATCCGATGACCGTGTCAATGGGTGGCTCACACAGGATATTGATGTGGAAAATGGCGAAGTTTCTGTTAATTTGCAGACATATCGAGGGATTTTTGAGGGAAATGGACATACGATTTCCAATATGAAGAATGAAATGAGTGCAGGTGGTTTTTGCCGTACGTTAAAAGGAATCGTACGAAATGTATGCTTTGAAAATATTTCTGCGTCGACGTATGGTGTTGGAGGAAGTTATGGCGCGGCAGGAATTGTCTGTTCGATCAATCGTGGTCTGATACAAAATTGTCAGGTGGTGGACAATAAAATGGGAGTAATAAGAAACTCATGGACTGAGCCGGCTGCTATTGAACCAGTCGGCACAGTGGCAGGGATTAATATGGGAGTGATTAAAGATTGTTATGCAGCCAAAAACAGTGTGGATACGACACAGATTTTTGAAGAAGATGATAAAAGTAAGGTCTTTTATCCAATCGCGAAAAATTATGGAGTGATTGAAAACTGTTATTATGAAGCGGAAACCGAGCAGGAGGCAGAGGCATCTGACGAGCACGCAGGAATTGGAAAGACGCAGGCATCCTTTGCATCCGGAGAAGTGTGTTATCTGCTAAATCAAAAGGTTTCCGATGGAATGCAGGTATGGTATCAGAATCTTTCCGGACAGAATGCGGATGCTTATCCGGTTTTGAAAAAGAATGACAATAGTACGGTATATTATGGATACGAAAAATGTGCAAGAATATATACGAATCAAAAAGATACTAAAGCGGTGCATTCCTTTACTTATATGGCAAAGGATGATACAATTACGGCAGTGTGTGAGTGGAATCCGTTACACCAGGCAAAAGAGGTTGTCAAGGCACAGTCTGCGGTATATGATAAAAAGGAGCATGCAGCGGTGGTTGAGCATAGTGACTCGTGGGCGGAATATGATCAGTTGCAGGCGGGTACGATTCAGTATCTCCGAGACGGGAAGGTAACGACGGACCTGATTTCGGCAGGAACGATCACAGCGGTTCTCCGACATGGGAACGTACAGGCATCTGTAGAATATACAATTTCCAAAGCTGTGCTTCCGGAAGATGCACCCAAGTGCCGCCATAATCTTGATAAAGTAACTGCTGCAGCGGCGACTGAAGTTCAGGAAGGCAATAAGGAATACTACATCTGTAAAGATTGTGGCAAACTGTTTGAAGATGCGCAGGGGATGTTTGAAATTACCAAAGAAAGTACGGTGATTCCGAAACTTGAGAAAAATTCACAGGTATCGGAAACGCCAAAACCAACAGAAACGCCAAAACCAACAGAAACGCCAAAACCAACAGAAACTCCAAAACACACAGAAACGCCAAAACCAACAGAGACACCAAAATTAACGAAAATACCGGAAGATACAGCGGCTTCCGTGCAGATATTGCCGGCATTGATTCAGCCTATCGTGTCCCAAAAGAGAAAACAGATCATAAACTGGAAAAAAGTAAAAGGTGCGGATGGATATTTTGTCTATGCATCGAGATGCAATGATAAAAAAGATATTCGGAAATTGCAACGAATTGCTATTATTTCCTCACCGGGAAAAAGCTCTTATGTAAATAGGAAACTGAAGAAAAATACCGGATATAAATACGAAGTCCGGGCATACCGCATTAGAAACGGTAAGAAAATTGTGGTTGGGCGTTCTTTACAATTGCATGCTTTTACAAAAGGCAGCAAAACTTATGATAATCCTGCCGGTGTTCGTATTTCCGGAAACGGGAAACGCACATTGAAAGTAGGAAAGTCGATAAAAATTAACGCAAAAGTGGTATTGTCAAAAGATAAAAAATGCAGATGGCATACAGCAAAAATTCGGTATTTAGTATCGGATACGAAAGTGGTTTCGGTATCTACAAAAGGGAAAATAATGGCAAAGAGTGTCGGAGAGGCAACGGTTTATGCAATTACACAAAATGGTGCAATGGCAAAAGTCAAAGTGATCGTAAGGAATTAAATTCTGATATTGCAGAATATAAATCCATACCATTATCCTTTTTTCTGTTATATGATGAAAGAAAAAGGAGAGTACATTGGCAATGGATAGAATGATAAGCGATGAGGAAGTCGTAGAGATTGGGAGAAAATTAAAAGAACTTAGAGAAAAACTTATGCTTACTCAGCAGGAATTTGCTGACAAATTGTTTTGGGATGTTTCTTCTTATCAAAAGATCGAGAGTGGCAAAACAATGATGACTTTGGATAAGGCAATTCAGATTCATCGTGAGTATGAAGTCGATTTAAACTATTTTGTTGCCGGTGATTCTTTTGATGAAGAAGAAATATTTAAACAGGTTATTACAAGTGCTTCCAAAGAAAAAAGTACAAAATTTATGATTCGATTACTTGAGTACTTTATTAGTTTATTAAAATCCAGCCTGAAGGAATAAGATGAAACAGATACTTATATTGGAAGATAATGAGTTAACAAGAAACAAACTGATTAGGTTGATAGAATCAATGAATTTGAATATCAATGTATTTGCCTTTTCCAATGAAGAAGAGGCTCTTGGTTGTGCCTTGACGCACCATATTGATCTGTTTTTAGTCGATATTATTTTACGCCCACAAATTAAAAATGACTTTTCCGGGATTCATTTCACGGAAAAAATAAAAGAGTGTCCATCCAGCGCATGTGCAGAGGTGGTGTTTATCACATCACTTGCCGGTTTGGAAGCAGATTTGCTTCATCGCGTGCATTGCTATGATTATATTGAAAAACCGATTGATGAGCAGAAGGTAATGCAGATTGTTGAAGAAGTGCTGACACGAGGTGAGAAAAGTTCCAAGCTTCCGCAGCGTATCTATTTTCGAAATGATGGCATCATCTATCCGGTGGATGTGGCAGATATTCGCTATGTTGTATATCAAAATCGTACCCTGCATGTATATGATGGGGACGAATGCATCGAAGTGCCTAATTTTCCATTGAAGCATTTTCTTGAGCAGGTGCAGGATGAAGTCTTTCTAATCCCGATCAAAGGGACTGCGGTAAATATTGCATATATTGAAGCGGTAGACTATGTGAATCAGTTTGTAAAATTAAAGGGAATAACGAAACAGATCAGCATGGGATCTGTTTTAAAACGGACATTTCGGAAAGAGTACGAGGAATATGTGAAACGGGGGTAAAAAGATGGTGTCATATTTGCTTGTCGCCGGTGCAACTTTGTTGGAACTGTTATGTACAATTTTTGTGATAAATGGGCTGGTAGGAGAGAAACCTGCCTATCCTGCGGTATGGATTAAGATGATATATTTAGGGATTACTATAGGTTTTATTATGCTTGTACCAGAACAGTGGTCAAATGGAAGTTATATTTTAGTGTTTCTTTTTGTTTATTTAGTGTATAGAAGAACCTGGAAAGAAAGTTTTATTGTAACGGTACTGAGCTTGATAATTGTTGGGATAATCGAATTGATATGTATGTTTCCGATTGTATTTCTTTTAAAATTAAATTATATAGCCGAAGTTAATAATTTAATCGGTGCAATTATTGCGTTGTTATTATGTACATTACTTATTAAAACGGTACCGCTATATCATTTAAAAAAGTGGTGTAGTAAAAAAGAAGTTTTATATATTGCAGTAGTGATTTTCAGTTTGATTCTTGTATTGACAACAATTATAGATTATCACATGACATTAAGGTTGGAATTGGCAGATTATCTTTATATTAGCGTATGTGTTTTGATAATGTGGTTACTAGGATTACGACTAATGAAATATCGTTATGAAGAAAAAATACAAAAGGATTATTTAGAAGCTTTTAGTAGCGTGATTGATCAAATGAAACGGCGTCAGCATAAGTTTAGAAATCAAATGGACGCAGTATATTCGTTGCATAAATTGTATAATGATTATGATTCTTTGGTTCAGGCACAATGTAATTATTTGGGAAAATTGGCAGATTATGAAATGCCTACAGATGTGTTGGTGTTGAAAAAACCTATAATTATTGCACATGTGTTCGAAAAAATAACAGAAGCTCAAGAGGCTGGAATAAAGGTTAATATGCGTCTGACAAGTGATTTGGCAGACTGTAAGATACAAGATATTCAAATGATTGAGATTTTAGGAACACTTTTTGATAATGCAATTCAGGATATGATAAAATCAAAGTGTACTCATTATTTATTGTTTGAAGTTAAGAAAACGGATTTAGGTGTTATGATATCTATCGGAAACCCGCATGAAAAGATTTCAACACATGATTTGGAGCGTATGTTTGAAAACGGGTATAGTACAAAAGGAGAAAATAGAGGAATTGGATTATATCATTTAAAACAACTTGTTAAAAAACAGGAAATGGAGTTAATGGTAGAAAATAAATGTATTGCTGATCAAAATTATATATATTTTTCTGTTGTTTTAGGGGAAGGGTGATTTAAACCTAAATGCCCCTTCCCTGTTCAGATTATTTGGTTGGATATTTTGGCTCTCCGAAGAAGAGAAAACTAGGATGACTTGATGTCCAAATTACGGTCAAGGCCAAACACATTGTACACAGCTTATAAATTTTCGGTGTCATAAACTTCTTCATAGATTTCTCCTTTCCGCGCAATTCTTGCGCATAATAATTGAAATATTTGCAACACGATAACCCAATAGACAACATTTCTATAGGGAAGTGTTTCAAACAGGATTAAAATGGAAGAGTATATCAGCAGTAAGAAAATCACTCGTTTAGAATAGTGCTGTACATCTTGGGGCTGTAGACGCGGACGCATGAGGGAAGTAATTGGTCCAACCAAAGCAAAGACACCAAGAGCCAGAACCAAACCTAAGGAAAAGAGTTTGGGGGGCAATGGGTGTTGTGCTAAACCAATGACAGCAGCATAGAATGCCGTCGTAAATGCAAGGCAACTGAAAAAATGAGAAAAGTGCAGACCACCGGAATTGCTGCGAATGGACAAAAGAACAATCGTAGCGACCAGCATTTCATCCGCATAGCCAAGAGACAGAGCGATAAAAAGTAAAATGAGAAATTTTACAGATTCAGAGACGAGAGCTTCCAAACCATATAAAATCTTGTCTGCTTCCAGCGATGAAAAATGAAATTGTGTTTGAAAATAATTTTTCAATTTGTTCTTCATTTCATTTGTCTCCTTGCAAATAGCTCATAAGTTTAGTTTTGGTTTTGGGGAGAATCTGTTTCCGTATAAGAAGATTCTGTAATTGTTTTCTGTAATTGCGAAAAAAGTACGATTAAATAACAATATGTATAAAGTGTATACATATTTTGAAATCTATCCCTGTCCATAGTGTGCCCCTTTCCATTTCGTATAAAAACGAATCAACAATCAAAGCATAACAAATTTTTACAATAAGATGGGATTATATGTTCAAGAAGTGCGCAAATATGTTTGAACGTTACGAGAAGAAAAATATTAATGTGCTTGAACATTGAAAAAGTACGTTTGGTAAAAAAGAGGATAAAGAAAAGTTTCCTAACACACCATTTTAGTAGGCTAGGAAACTTTTGGGCTTATTGTTATTTGCAATTAGTATCAAGTGTTTTGGAGCTGTTCAATCAAAGCATAAGCTTTTGCAAGTTTGTCATTTTGGCTTTGGATGGTGTCCTCTTTGAGCTTCAGTTCGGCACTTTGGCTTTGAATGGTGTTCTCTTTGAGCTTCAGTTCATCATTTTGGCTCTGAATGGTGTTCTCTTTGAGCTTCAGTTCGTCATTTTGGCTCTGAATGGTGTTCTCTTTGAGCTTCAGTTCGTCATCTTTTTTCTGAATGATGTTCCTTGCTTTATCCAAATCCTTCTGCATTTCATCAACCATATATTCAGCGGTATTGTGGTCCAACTGGGCTAATTCTTTGGAATACATGTTCATCACCTTCTCCGTGTTTTGACAGAGTTGGAAGATGTCTTCATACATATCCCTAAATATTGGAAATTTCCGGATGAGATTATAAATCTGCTCCGGATCATCCGTGCTTAAAAAAGTAAGCCAAGCTTCCAACTCTGTGTTGATATCTTTATTTTCCATGGTTTTGTGGAAAATGTCAAGGGGTACGAACAAAAAATTCTGCAAAAGATTCATTTCCAGTTTTGTGTCGGATACTGCGTGAAACGAATGCAGATAGGTGTCCGGAAACGCATGAAATTCTTTTGGGCTGTGCTCAAAAAAAACGATGACATGAACCGGCCGGATGTTTTTGTAATTGAAGTTTTTGGAGTCACGGTCTTTGACGCGCTTGTACTGGCGAAGCAGAAGGTCTGCAGAGTAACAGGCAGCGCGTTCGCCGGGAAAGCGGTAGCCGATTTTTTGTACCTCGATATTGGCGATGCTTCCATTTTCAAATTCGACGACGATATCCGTGATCAAAAACGACGGTTCCACTGTAATTCGCGTGGTGTCATTTGGCAGAACTTTTAGGACCCTGATCTTCTTTTTTAGTAAGAGCGATAGAAGCTGGCTGAGCCGGTGCGGATTGTATTCCGGGTTGAAAACTTCTTTGAAAAAACTGTCAAAAAGGATTTTGACACCACGCTGTCCGGTGCAGATGTCAAGAAATGCTTCTTTTTGCTCTTCGTTCCAACTTATGAAAAGGTCGTTTAATTTCCAGCTGCTTTGGATCTCCGCTAAAACTTCTTCGCGTTTGCGGTAACAAAAAAGATTTTGTAAAGTTTTTTTGTGCATAAAATGCCTCCTTTAGTGCTGTTTAGTAAATGTGTGAAATTAAGTCAAAATCAAAATAATTAAGGGAAATTAAATATAAGTGTACACAATTCTTTAGAACGTAAAGAAAAACGATTTTCTTTGTGCTGACCATCATATAATATCAGAGAAGAAATGTCAAGCCCAAATCTGCAAATCCTTTTCCCTCTCTTGCAACACATTTTCATGTATGGTAAAATAATTTCACCAACGGAGGAAGTGATTAAAATGAAAAAAACAATAAAAAGATAGACGGCGGGAGTGCTTGTAGCAGCGATAACATTTTCAGGACCGGTTATGCCGGCGGAGGCAAAAGGCAAATTGGCCAAACCGGAGATAAAGCAAGTGACATCCGAAAGTGCCGGCAAATTGAAGGTTTTATATAAAAAGGTACCAAAGCAGGCGAAGGCTCAGGTTCAGGTAAGTACAGATAAAAAATTTAAAAAGAATGTACGGAGTAAAGTGGCAAGGGGAACGGTTAAATCGATTACGTTTAAGAAATTGAAAGCAGTTACGTATTATGTGCGTGTAAGGAGTTTTGTCACAGAGAAAAAGAAGAAAAAATACAGTACCTGGAGCAGCAAAAAGAAGATTTCAGTGACAGGGGCGAAAACGTCAACGGATACAACAGAGGCAGAGGATACGGCAGCGGACACGGGCCGTACCGGGACATATCCACGGACAGAAGAGGATTTGATTCGGGAGTTGTGGGAAGAACTTTTTCGTCAAAATCAAAATTCGTCCACTGGCGGTAGTGATTCTTCAAACAATAATTCATCTGCCGGAGATAATAGTTCTACCGGAAACAATGGGTCAACCGGCGGTAATTCCGAGAAAGATCCGAACGGTGATTCGGGATGTGCTGGTGGAAATACCGGAGAGAATCCGACACCGATCGATATCAGTGGATTTTTGGTCAGAGTGTATACCGGTTACTTCTGCATTTATGACGGGCAGGCAAAATGTCCGGAGATTTCTGTAATAGCCGACTCCGGCGAGAATCTGGTTCAGGGTACGGATTTTACAGTAAGTTATGAGAATAATGTCAATGCAGGTACGGCGTTGGTTCGTGTAAAAGGTGTAGGAAGATATACCGGGGAGTTGACGGAAACATTTGAAATTGACAAGGCGATGCCGAAAATGGCATATTATGGGGAAGAGGAAGCAATTGTAGGGCAGCCGCTTCCGATTGTGTTTGATCAGAAACCGGAAGGAAAATGTACCTATGAAGTCCGTCGGCTGAATAAAGAGGAAACGACGGATCAGTATACGAAGGTAAATGAAAATGGAGAATTGGTTGCGATACAGGCAGGCATCGTAGAAATTAATGTAAAGATCGAGGAAAGTGAGAATTATTTGGCGACGGACTACAGCTTGGGAACATTGACCATTTGTGATGAAGAAAGTCCGGAGGGAGGTTTTTCTCCGAGTACCTATGCAGAAGGAGACACGTATAAGTCAGAGTTGAAAGGCGTTACCGTTGAAAATGGAAAAGGTTCTTTTGACATTGCTTTTGAAAGTGATGCCAGTAATAAATGGCTGGATGAACATATGCGCTTTGAAGTAGAAGATGCGACCCCTTCCGCATATCGTAAGGCATTTGAGTGGCTTGGAAAGGATACGGAAACCCTTGTTTTCAAGGTGGAAAATTCGACGAAAGAACTTCGAAGCCGCTATAACTATGGAAGAGATCCGATTGTAGGACCTTGTGCGGATCAGCCGTTAGGTGATCTGAAAAATGAGCGGCTCAGTGCAAGAAAGATCACGGTAACGGTAGGAGAAGGAGTGCGTGTATGTAAAGTGAAGGCATACCGCGATGACAAATTATATGATGTAATTTACATTGCGACGAAGCCTTATGATACACAGGAAAACTATCTTGATGAAGAATATTATGCACAGGCACGTCATAAGGTGGAAGCAAAGATTTGGACAGAGGACATGACAGTGCTTCAAAAATTGAACGCATTTGCAGAATATATCAGAACGACAACACATTATCCGGGAAGCGGTTCTACGAAAAAAGAAACCAATCCGACTTTTTGGAATGCTTTTGCGGTGGACGGTATCCAGTTGTATTATTATATGTACACGATGCCGACATTGAACCGGATTATGGATCTGCAGGGAGGACTTACGACGTGTGTCGGAGTAGATATTATCGAGCGGGCAGCGACGGAGGATCTGGGATTGCCGTATTTGTATGATGCGGACACCAAGACCGTGGCAGAGGGAGAAGGCGTCTGGCTGGTCAGGGGTTCGTACAGCAGTAACCCGAGTGCGGCAGCGCATGAATCTGTGATTTATAAAGATGCGAATGAAAGAAGAACTTTCATTGATGCGCAGGGAATGATAACGGATACAACGTGTGAAGAGCATGGGTGTCTTGATAAGGTGATAAGAGATTAACAGAAACGGAATAAGAGGAGAGTGAAAAATGTTAAAAATAGAGCATTTAACAAAAAAGTACGGAGAAAAAACGGCAGTGGAGGATTTGTCGCTGCATATTCTCAAAGGGGAGATTTATGGATTTATCGGGCATAATGGAGCGGGAAAAACGACGACATTGAAGTCGATTGTCGGAATTTTACAGTTTGAAGAAGGGGAAATCCGAATCGATGGGGATTCTATTCAGGAAAACCCGCTTGCGTGCAAAAAGAAGATTGCGTATATTCCGGATAATCCGGACCTATACGAATTTATGACAGGGGTCAAATATCTTCATTTTATTGCGGATATTTTTGGCGTGGATGAGCACACAAGACAGGAAAGGATTCGTAAATATGCGGATCTGTTTGAAATTACTTCGGATCTGGCACAGCCGATTGCGTCGTATTCCCACGGAATGAAACAGAAATTGGCAATCATAGCGGCATGGATTCATAACCCGGAATTGATCATCATGGATGAACCTTTTGTCGGTCTGGATCCAAAAGCGTCCCATATACTTAAAGGAATGATGCGGGAAGTCTGTGACGAGGGCGGTGCTATCTTTTTCTCGACACACGTATTGGAAGTGGCAGAGAAACTTTGTGATAAAGTGGCAATCATAAAAAATGGGAAATTGATTCGTTCGGGCACGATGGAAGAAGTAAAAGGAGACGACAGTCTGGAAGAAGTTTTTCTGGAATTGGAGGGAGAATAATGTTTGGAATCTTAGTGAAAAAACAGATGGCAGAGATTTTCCGAGGTTATTTTTACGATGCGAAAAAGAATAAAAAACGTTCCAAAATCTCGACGATTCTTTTTATGTTGATGTACGTAATCCTTATGGTTGGTGTTGTGGGAGGCGTGTTTACCTTTTTGGCGGTACAACTATGTAAACCGTTTTCGTTGGTAGATATGAGCTGGCTGTATTTTTTAATTATGGGGATGATCGCGATTGCGTTAGGAGCATTTGGAAGTGTATTTAATACCTTTTCCGGATTGTATCTTTCCAAGGACAATGACCTGCTTTTGTCGATGCCCATCCCAGTGCGAAGTATACTGGCAGCAAGACTTATGGGTGTTTATCTTATGGGATTGATGTATTCGGCGGTTGTTATCGTGCCGGCGGCAGTTGTATATTGGATAGTGACAGATGTTACACCGGTTGGAATTGCGGGCTCCATTCTTTTGATCCTGCACATTTCTATTATTGTGCTTATTTTATCGTGTGTACTGGGATGGTGTGTGGCGAAGATAAGCCTGAAATTAAAGAACAAAAGCTTCGTTACAGTGTTGCTTTCTTTGGTGTTTTTCGGACTCTATTATTTGGTCTATTTCAAGGCGCAGGAATTAATTCAGGATCTTTTGCAAAATGCTTTGATTTATGGAAATAAAGTAAAAGACCGGGCCTATCCTCTCTATCTTTTTGGAAGAGTGGGGGAAGGTGACGCAGTGGCAATGCTTGTTTTTACCATTGGGATTGCTGCGATGGCTGTTTTTACATTTCGCCTGCTTGCGGGAAGTTTTATCCGCATTGCGACAGCTTCCGGTAAGAGTGGAAAAGCTGTTTACCGTGAAAAACATGAGAAAAGAAAAAGCGAATTTGGTGCGCTTCTTACAAAGGAGTTCAAGCGGTTTACGTCAAGCCCGAATTATATGCTGAATTGTGGACTGGGGACAATTTTTCTTCCGATTCTTGGAGTGGCTGCTTTGATAAAAGGGCAGACGGTGTTGCAAACGATTTCCCGGCTTTTTGCAGGAGAAGAGGTGGAAGGATATATTGTTGTGATTGTTATAACAGCAGTATGCCTTGTGGTGGCAATGAATGACATGGTGGTACCTTCTGTTTCACTGGAAGGAAAGAATTTGTGGATCCTGCAGTCATTGCCGGTAAAACCGTGGAACATTCTTCGTGCTAAACTCGGAGTACAGCTTTTGTTGACAGGGCTTCCGGTTCTTTTCTGTGAAATTTGCCTCGCAGTCTGTCTTCACATGGATATTGTTAAGACACTTTTTATTCTTGTGATTCCGATTGTATTTACCGGAATGATGACTGTGTTTGGTCTCTTTCTTGGAATCAATATGCCAAATCTCACATGGACCAATGAGCTGGCACCAATCAAACAAAGTCTTGGTGTAGTGATCTCCATGTTTGGTGGATGGGCATTGGCAGCAGGGGTGGCAGTTCTCTATTTTGTGGCTGGAAAGAAAATAGGTGCACCGGGATACTTGCTTTTGGTAACAATTGTTTTTGCATTGATTACCGGAGTGTTTTATATCTGGCTAAAACGAAAAGGGATGGAAAAATGGATGACGTTATAAAAATAGAAAAGCCCCCGGCTGTGAGTGCAGTCAGGGGCTTTTCTAATGTAGTTTTATCACAAACGATGATCACGGCAGATTCAATTTGCGGTCTAAAATACGTTCGGAAATAACGTAGAATATAACTGAAAATACAACGGAAATGATAAGGGATATTATGGTTAACATTCCCGTAGCGGAATAATTCAGCGTGTCTCCCGCTGAAAAAATGCCGGTGCCGATCATAACCGGAATCAGCACGACAAGACTGACAATCTGCTGTGCCGTGTAGATGGCTGCATAAAAAGCAATGGAAGCGATGACACGGTGATCGCGTACAAATTGTCCCAGGCTGATCGATGCATAGATGGCAAGGATCGAATTGATGTATCCCATAATAAACGAGAGAATCGTCGTGAAATCAAATGTTTCACTTTTTAAAATTTGACGAATTGCCATAAAGGTAATTTCCGAATCAAATCCAACAGCACATAGAACAAATAAAGCAAACAACGTTACTGCGATGGTAAGGACTGCCCACAAAAAAGATACCAGAAATTTGGAAAACAGGATCTGGTTTGTGGATGCCGGAAGTGTGAATGTTAAGTAGCCTTCACGCGTCGCCGTGGAACGGTAAAATCGCAGACATATGAAAATGTATGGGGAAAGAACCGTAAAAACGATGGCAAGAAAACCTACGATCGCACCAAGGGGCAGTGTGATTGACAAAAACAGTTCATTGACATCAAAGTGGTCTATGACCGTTAAAAAGATGCAGGCAAGTGCCACAAGAGCAGCAAGCGCCATGTAAACCGGCACATAAAAGCGATAGGTCGCTTTGAATTCGTGTTTGATCAATTTTTTTAACATTTGAATACCTCCCTAAAAAGTGCATCGACGGATTTGTTTTCTTTTTCCCGGATATCATCTACACTGGACTGCAGGCGGACCTGTCCGTTTTGCAGGAAAATGACTTCATCCAGAACATTTTCCACATCTGCGATCAAATGTGTCGAGATAAGAACGGTTGAATTTTCACAATAATTGCTTACGATCGTATTGAGAATATAATCTCTGGTCGCCGGATCGACACCACCGATCGGTTCATCCAGACAATACAGATTTGCATTGCGGCTCATCGCGAGGATCAACTGGACTTTTTCCAATGTCCCTTTTGACATATGTGACAATTTCATCTGGGAATCAATATCCAGTTTGGCAAGCATAAAGGTTGCCTTTTCCCGCTCAAAGTCATTGTAAAAATCTCCAAAATATTCCAGAAGCTGTGTTACTTTCATCCATTTTGGAAAATAGTTGCTGTCCGGCAGAAATGATACGTGCTGTTTGGTGATGATGCCCGGAGTTTCTCCGCCAATTGTAATCGTTCCATGATCGGGTTTGAGAAGCCCGTTCAGCAGTTTCAGAAAGGTTGTCTTTCCACTGCCGTTTGGTCCTAAAAGGCCTACAATTTTACCGCACTCCAGTGTGATATCCACGTTGTCAAGTGCCAGCGAATTGCCAAACCGTTTGGTCAATCCCTTTGTTTCTAAAATAATCATAAATAATCCTCCATTTTAATAAGTAAGTTTAGTCTTTGTCCCATGCCTTTTGGATGAAATCCAATTGCTTTTCCGGTTCAAAACCAAGAGATGTCAGTTCGCTCCGTAGTTTTTTCAGGTGTGCGAGGGCAAGTTCGGAACGCATCGCGTCCAACATCGAATGGTCACTGGTAATACGCCGTCCGGCGGTTCGCTCTGTGATCAACAGCCCCTCCCGTTCCAATTCGGAAAGTGCCCGCTGCATCGTGTTTGGATTAACGTTGGCAGAAGTTGCCAGTTCGCGGACCGATGGAAATGGTTCACCGGGTGAATATTCACCGGACAAGATCAGTCGTTTTAACTGCTCCGTCAATTGGATATACAAAGGACGGTCATTGGTGAGTTCCCATTGCATAGTGGTACTCCTTTCTGTATTATTGTATTAAGCGATTAACACAATAATACACCTGTGGACAAACATTGTCAAGCAAAAATGAAAAAAAAATGAAATGTTCGTAAAATTCGACGAGATTCTCCTTTTATCACTTTACTTTTTTTGGTGATGGTGCTAAAATAATTCTAAGTGATAAATAATTTCAATTAATAAGGAGGATTCTATAAAAATGGCTAGAGCAAAACAATCCATGGATGGAAATACAGCTGCCGCTCATGTGGCATATGCCTATACAGAAGTAGCTGGTATCTATCCTATTACACCTTCTAGTCCGATGGCAGATACCGTTGACCAGTGGTCTGCAGCGGGACAGAAGAACATTTTTGGAAACACAGTAAAAGTAGTTGAGATGCAATCAGAGGCTGGTGCAGCAGGTACCGTACATGGTTCTCTTGCAGCAGGTGCACTTACAACAACATTTACTGCTTCCCAGGGACTTCTTTTGATGATTCCTAACATGTACAAGATTGCAGCAGAGCAGCTTCCTTGCGTGTTTGACGTATCTGCTCGTACCGTATCAACGCAGTCTTTGAACATTTTTGGAGATCACAGTGACGTTTATGCATGTCGTCAGACAGGTTTTGCTATGCTTGCTGAGACAAATCCACAGGAAGTTATGGACTTGAGCCCGGTTGCTCATTTGGCTGCTTTGGAAGGAAAAGTTCCGTTTATTAACTTCTTTGATGGATTCCGTACATCTCACGAGATTCAGAAAATTGAGAAATGGGATTATGAAGATCTGAAAGAAATGTGCAACATGGACGCTGTAGAAGAGTTCCGTCAGCATGCATTGAACCCAGAGCATCCTGCTATGCGTGGTTCTCATGAAAACGGTGACGTATTCTTCCAGCATCGTGAAGCTTGTAACCCAGTATATGATGCTTTGCCGGCAGTTGTTGAAAAATACATGGGCAAAGTCAATGAAAAATTAGGAACAGACTATGATCTGTTTAACTACTATGGAGCTGAGGATGCTGACCGTGTCATCATCGCTATGGGTTCCATCTGTGACGTTGCAGAAGAAGTAATCGACTACTTGACAGCAAAAGGCGAAAAAGTAGGTTTGATCAAAGTTCGTTTGTATCGTCCTTGGTCTTCCGAGCACATCTTGAAAGTAATTCCTAAGACGGCTAAGAAGATTGCTGTACTTGACCGTACAAAAGAGCCTGGTACACTTGGTGAACCACTTTACCTTGATGTGGCTGCTACACTTCGTGAAGCCGGCTTGAATGATATTATTTTGACAGGTGGACGTTATGGACTCGGTTCCAAGGATACACCACCTTCATCTGTATTTGCTATTTACAAAGAGTTGGAGAAAGATGCTCCAAAACCTCGTTTTACAATCGGTATCGTAGATGATGTTACAAACCTCAGTCTTCCGGAAGTAAAACCAGCTCCTATCACATCTGCAGAAGGTACTGTAGAATGTAAGTTCTGGGGTCTTGGTGGAGACGGTACAGTAGGTGCGAACAAGAACTCTACAAAGATCATCGGTGACCACACAGACAAATACATCCAGGCATACTTCCAGTATGACTCCAAGAAGACAGGTGGTATTACAATTTCCCATCTTCGTTTTGGTGACAAACCAATCAAGAGCCCTTACTACATCAACCAGGCAGACTTCGTGGCTTGCCACAACCCATCTTATGTAGTAAAAGGATACAAGATGGTTCAGGATGTAAAACCGGGCGGAATCTTCATGATCAACTGCCAGTGGACAGATGAAGAGCTTGACAAACATATGCCAGCTGCTTCCAAGAAATACATCGCTGACAATAATATCCAGTTGTATACAATCAATGCGATCGACAAAGCAATTGAAATTGGTATGGGTAAACGTACTAACACAATTCTTCAGTCCGCATTCTTCAAACTTGCAAACATCATGCCAATTGATGAAGCTGTCGAGTACATGAAAGCTGCTGCTAAGAAATCCTATTCTAAGAAGGGTGATGCAGTCGTAGAAATGAACTACAAAGCAATCGATGCTGGTGTAGATGCAGTTCATAAAGTAGAAGTTCCGGCTTCTTGGGCTAATCCGGAAGCAGATGCTCCTGCAAAAGAACTTACAGGACGTCCAGAGGTTGTTAAGATGGTGAAAGACCTTCTCGAGCCAATCTCTATTATGGATGGTGACAGCCTTCCGGTATCTGCATTCAAAGATATTGCAGACGGACAGTTCGAACTCGGTGCTTCCGCATACGAGAAACGTGGTACAGCCGTAATGGTACCAGAGTGGGATCCGGCAAGCTGTGTACAGTGTAATAGTTGTGCATTTGTTTGTTCCCATGCAACAATTCGTCCATTCATCCTTGATGAGAACGAAGTAAAAGTTGCTCCTTCACAGATTAAACTTGCTGATGCAAAACATGCAGTAGCAGATGGAATGAAGTTCACAATGACGGTTTCTCCATTAGACTGTATGGGATGTGGCGAGTGTATTACCGTTTGTCCTGCCGCTGCTAAAGGCGCAATCAAGATGGTTCCTCAGGAATCTCAGGCAGAACAGCAGCCGGTATTTGATTACCTCGTTGCTAACGTTGGTAAGAAAGATATCAAACCGGTATTTACGGATGCTACTCCAATTGGTTCCCAGTACAATCAGCCACTTCTCGAGTTCTCCGGAAGTTGTGCAGGATGTGCAGAGACATCTTATGCTCGTTTGATCACACAGTTGTTTGGTGAGCAGATGTACATCTCCAATGCAACAGGATGTTCCTCTATCTGGGGTGGTCCGGCTGCTACATCACCATATACTGTAAACAAAGATTCTAAACAGGGTCCGGCTTGGGCAAACTCCTTGTTCGAGGACAATGCTGAGCATGGTCTTGGTATGTACATTGGTCAGAAAGTTCTCCGTGAGCAGACCATGGACAAAGTAAAAGAACTGGCTGCTTCCGATAAGGCATCTGCTGAATTGAAAGCTGCTGTAGATAAATACTTTGAGACAAAAGATAATACAAAAGCAAATACTGCTGCTACAAAAGCAATGGTTGCTGAGATTGAAAAAGCTGCTGCCGCTGGCTGTGAACTTTCCAAGGAAATCCTTGATAAGAAACAGTACCTTGCTAAGAAGTCCGTATGGATCTTCGGTGGTGACGGTTGGGCTTACGACATCGGATTTGGTGGTTTGGACCACGTACTTGCATCCGGTGAGAACGTAAACGTAATGGTATTCGATACAGAGATGTACTCCAATACAGGTGGTCAGGCATCGAAGGCTTCTAACATCGGTGAAGTTTGTCAGTTTGCTGCTGCCGGAAAAGAAATCGGTAAGAAGAGTCTTGCTGAAATCGCTATGAGTTATGGTTACGTATACGTAGCACAGATCGCTCTTGGTGCAAACCCTGCACAGGCTGTAAAAGCGATCGCAGAAGCAGAAGCTTACAACGGACCATCTTTGATCATTGGTTACGCTCCTTGCGAACTCCACGGTATCGCTAAGGGTGGTATGAATCATTGCCAGGATGAGATGAAGAAAGCTGTTAAGGCTGGATACTGGAACTTGTTCAGCTTCAATCCAGACTTGAAAGCAGAAGGAAAGAACCCATTCACTTTGACATCCAAAGAAGGAGATGGTTCTTACCAAGACTTCTTGAACAACGAAGCACGTTATACACGTCTGATCAAGCCTTTCCCAGAAAGAGCAGAAAGACTGTTCAAAGAATCCGAGGAAGCTGCAAAGGCTCGTTACGATCACTTGCAGAAGCTGGTTGAACTGTATAAATAATAGTTGAACGACTTATAGAATAGGAAACCCGCCCCATGGCATTTGCCGTGGGGCGGGTTTTGTCGTGGGGCGGGTTTTTGGGTTTTTTGGGACTTTTTAGCATTTTTGTCGTGAAACGGTGGCTGGTGGGAGTGATGGTGCGAGGGGGGGCATGCCGAAGAGGAGAAAATGTCATGTGGCATGACAAGTATGGGTACCGGCACCCTGGAAAAGGAAAAACAAACGAAATTCCGCCGCTTTCCAACACCGCCCAAAAGAAAAATAAAAAATATTACTTTTCCTATTGACAAAGTAGGAAAAAGGGGTTATAGTAATGTCATCAACAAAAACAACAAACAGATAATAAAAATAAATGAAGAAGAAAGAGAGGACATTATTATGGCAGAGACAAACAAGAGAGAGTACAAATTTGAGACACTTCAGCTTCACGTAGGACAGGAATCGCCGGATCCGGTAACGGACGCAAGAGCAGTTCCGATTTACCAGACATCATCGTATGTATTCCGTAACTGCGAACATGCAGCAGCAAGATTTGGTCTGAGTGATGCAGGAAATATATATGGACGTTTGACAAACCCGACAGAGGATGTATTTGAACAGCGTATTGCAGCACTGGAAGGCGGCGTGGCTGCATTGGCAGTAGCTTCCGGAGCAGCAGCGATTTCTTATACGATTCAGAATCTGGCGCACAACGGCGATCACATCGTAGCAGCAAAGAACATTTACGGAGGAACTTACAACCTTCTGGCCCATACCCTTCCGGAATACGGAATTACAGCAACGTTCGTTGATCCGGAAAATTTCGATGAGATCCGTGGCGCTATTCAGGAAAATACAAAAGCCGTATTTATCGAGACATTGGGAAATCCAAACTCTGATGTTGTAGACATTGAAGCCATCGCAAAGATTGCTCATGAAAATAAAATTCCCCTGGTGATTGATAACACATTTGCCACTCCTTATCTGGTTCGCCCAATTGAGTATGGCGCAGACATCGTAGTACATTCTGCAACTAAATTCATCGGAGGCCACGGTACGACAATTGGTGGTGTGATCGTAGACAGCGGAAAATTTGACTGGGAAGCAAGCGGCAAATTTGAATCTTTGACAGCTCCAAACCCAAGTTATCATGGAATCAGCTTCACAAAAGCAGTAGGGCCGGCAGCATTTGTTACAAAAATCCGTGCGATCCTGCTTCGTGATACCGGAGCTACGATTTCTCCGTTCCACGCATTTATCTTCCTTCAGGGATTGGAAACATTGTCACTTCGAGTAGAAAGACATGTTGAAAATGCGTTGAAAGTAGTAAATTATTTGGAAAATCATCCATTGGTAGAAAAAGTAAATCATCCATCTGTTTCCAATGATCCGAAACAGCAGGAATTGTATAAAAAATACTTCCCAAATGGCGGAGGATCCATCTTCACATTTGAGATCAAAGGAAGTGATGAAGAAGCTAAGAAATTCATCGACCATTTGCAGTTATTCTCCTTGTTAGCAAACGTGGCAGATGTAAAATCACTGGTAATTCATCCGGCATCTACGACACATTCTCAGTTGAACGAAGAGGAATTGGCAGACCAGGGAATCAAGCCGAATACCATTCGTCTTTCCATCGGAACCGAGAACGTAGAAGACATTATCTATGACCTTGAAGAAGCATTCAAGGCACTGGCATAAGAGATGAAAATTTCGACAAAAGGGAGATATGCTCTCCGTTTCATGCTTGACCTGGCAATGTATGACACGGGAACCCCGGTGAGAATCAAAGATATCTCTACAAGACAGGGGATATCGGTAAAATATTTGGAACAAATCGTGTCGATTCTTAATAAAGCTGGCTTTGTGCGGGCCATTCGGGGTCCGCAGGGGGGCTATCAGCTAGTGAAGCCACCGGAAGAATATACGGCAGGGATGATCCTTCGTTTGACCGAGGGGAATCTTGCACCGGTCAGTTGTCTGGAGTTTGAGGAAAATACGTGCGACAGACAGGATACCTGCGCCACATTGGAACTTTGGAAGCGGCTGAAAACGGCGATTGACGATGTCGTTGACAGTGTGACCCTGGCACAGCTTGTGGAATGGCAGCAGCAAAAAAATGACAATTATATTATCTAGGAAAGGAAGTAGACCATTATGGGTAAAATTTATAAAAATGCGACAGAATTAATTGGAAAGACACCATTGGTAGAATTTTCCAATATCGAAAAGAAACTGGGATTGGAAGCAAGAATTTTAGCAAAACTGGAATATTTCAATCCGGCAGGAAGCGTAAAAGATCGTATTGCGCTGGAAATGATTGAAGATGCAGAAAAGAGCGGACGTCTGAAAGAAGGTTCTACGATCATTGAGCCGACATCCGGAAATACCGGAATCGGATTGGCAGCCATTGCGACAGCGAAAGGATACCGCACGGTGATCGTTATGCCGGAAACCATGAGTGTAGAGCGAAGAAATATCATCAAAGCCTATGGCGCAGAGATTGTGCTGACAGACGGAAGCAAGGGAATGAGCGGAGCAATCGCAAAAGCCAAAGAATTGCAGGAGAAGACGCCGGACAGTATCATTGCAGGTCAGTTTGAAAATCCGGCCAATCCGGCAGCGCATAAAAAGACGACCGGTCCGGAAATCTGGGAAGATACCGACGGAGAGGTTGACATCTTTATCGCAGGTGTAGGAACCGGCGGAACGATCACCGGAGTTGGTGAATATCTGAAAGACAAGAAAGCATCGGTACAGGCAATTGCCGTAGAGCCGGCGTCTTCACCGGTTCTGTCCGAAGGAAAATCCGGAGCACATAAGATTCAGGGAATCGGTGCCGGATTCGTACCGGATGTATTGAATACAAAAATTTATGATGAAATTGTAAAAGTAGAAAATGAAGCAGCATTTGAGACTGGCAAATTGATTGCCAAAGAAGAAGGAATCCTTGTGGGAATCTCTTCCGGAGCGGCTTTGTGGGCTGGAATCGAAGAAGCAAAGAAACCGGAAAATAAAGGAAAGACAATCGTTGTTCTCCTTCCGGACAGCGGCGACAGATATTATTCCACTCCTCTCTTTACAGAATAACTACAATTAAAAACTTTCATTGACTGTTATGTATAACTAGTTTATAATTAGATTACAGACTCGTTATACATAACATTTTTTTTGGAGGGAAACAGCATGTTAGAACAATTGAAAAAAGAAGTTTATGAAGCAAATATGGAGTTACAGGAAAAAGGACTTGTCATTTATACATGGGGAAATGTAAGTGGTATTGACCGTGAAAATAATCTGGTTGTCATTAAGCCAAGCGGTGTAGAATACGATGAACTTTCACCGGAGGATATGGTTGTCGTTGATTTTGATCAGAATGTGGTAGAAGGAAGATATCGTCCATCTTCCGATACGGCGACGCATATCGAACTTTACAAAGCCTTTGATAATCTTGGTGGCGTGGTACATACACATTCTACATGGGCCGTTACGTTTGCTCAGGCAGGTATGGCAATTCCGGCACTGGGAACGACACATGCGGATTATTTTTATGGGGAGATTCCGTGCACCAGAGATCTGACAGCAGCGGAGATCAACATGGACTATGAGAAAAATACCGGTGTAGTCATCGTGGAGACGATTGGCGACAGAGATGCCATGGAAGTGCCGGGAATCGTAGTGAAAAATCATGGACCATTTGCATGGGGAACCTCGCCGGCAAATGCTGTTTACAATGCTGTCGTACTGGACAAAGTGGCTGAGATGGCACATCATACGATGACGCTCAATCCACACGTAAAACCGGCACCACAGTATCTGCTGGATAAACATTATTTTAGAAAACATGGAGAAAATGCATATTACGGTCAGACGACAGAGTAAGGAGAAGGAAAATGAAACAGGAAACAAAATGTATTCAGGCAGGATATGAGCCTGGAAATGGAGAATCACGAATGATTCCGATCATTCAGAGTACAACATTTAAATATGATTCCAGTGAAGCGATGGGGCGTTTGTTTGATCTGGAAGAGAGCGGATATTTTTATACACGTTTGCAAAATCCGACCAATGATCAGGTAGCAGCGAAAATCTGCGCGCTGGAAGGTGGTACGGCAGCGATGCTGACTTCTTCCGGGCAGGCGGCTTCCTTTTATTCGGTATTTAACATCTGCAGCGCAGGAGATCATGTCGTATCTTCCTCTACGATATATGGCGGAACATATAACTTGTTTGCCGTAACGATGAAACGTATGGGAATTGATTTTACATTCGTAGATCCGGACTGTTCGGACGAAGAGTTGGAAGCGGCTTTTCAGCCAAATACGAAAGCCGTATTCGGAGAGACAATCGCCAACCCGGCATTGATCGTATTTGACATCGAGCGGTTTGCAAACGCAGCACATGCTCATGGTGTTCCGTTGATCGTGGACAATACCTTTGCGACACCGATCAACTGCCGCCCATTTGAATGGGGAGCGGATATTGTAACACACTCCACTACCAAGTATATGGATGGACATGATGCGACCGTCGGAGGATGTATCGTAGATTCCGGTAAATTTGACTGGTTTGCTCATGCAGATAAATTTCCGGGGCTTACGACACCGGATGAATCTTACCATGGGATTACTTATGCCGAGAAATTTGGTCAGGAGGGCGCATTTATTACGAAAGCGACTGCTCAGCTCATGAGAGATCTCGGATCTATTCAGGCACCGATGAATTCCTTCCTCTTGAATCTTGGGTTGGAGTCCATGCATGTGCGTATGCCGAGACATTGCGAAAATGCACAGAAAGTGGCAGAGTTTTTGGAAGCCAACGAAAATGTAACCTGGGTCAATTATCCGGGACTGCCGGGCAATAAATATTATGAAAGAGCGAAAAAATACATGCCAAATGGTACATGTGGTGTTGTTTCCTTTGGCGTGAAAGGAGGCCGTGCAGCGGCCGAAAAATTTATGGCGAAATTAAAGATTGCGATGATCGCGACACATGTGGCAGATGCGCATACATGTGTTTTACATCCGGCATCTTCCACGCATCGACAGATGAGCGATGAAGAACTGCTGGCAGCAGGAGTAGCACCGGATCTGGTTCGTTTGTCCGTTGGAATTGAAAATGTAGAAGATATTATCGCAGATTTGAAGCAGGCACTGGAAGACTAAAGTGACGTTTCAGAATGGAGGTATGTATGAAAAAAGTATTGTTTGTAGCATCCGAATGTGTACCATTTATCAAAACAGGAGGCTTGGCTGATGTAGTTGGATCGCTTCCAAAGTATTTTGATAAAAATGAATTTGATGTACGTGTTATGATACCGAAGTATGTTTCGATTCCGGAAGAATACAAAAATCAGATGGAATTTGTCACACATTTTTATTTGGAACTTGCTTGGAGAAAACAATATGTCGGTATTTTTCAGATGCAATACCAAGGGGTTACATTTTATTTTCTTGATAATGAATTTTATTTTAGCGGAAATCGTCCATATGGAGAGATTTATCAGGACATTGAGAAATTTGCGTTCTTCAGTAAAGCAGCATTGTCTGCCCTTCCGGTTATCGGTTTTCGCCCGGATATCATCCATTGTCATGACTGGCAGACCGGTTTGATTCCGGTATATTTGAAAGATTCGTTCCAGCAGGGAGAATTCTTCCGCGGAATTAAGTCAATCATGACGATACATAATTTGAAATTCCAGGGAGTCTGGGATAAGAAAACAGTCATGGATACGACGGGACTGGATGCGTATTATTTTACACCGGACAAATTGGAAGCCTATGGAGATGCCAATTATCTCAAAGGCGGACTTGTTTATGCAGACCAGATCACGACAGTAAGTGATACGTATGCAGAAGAGATCAAGACACCATTTTATGGAGAAAAACTGGATGGTTTGATGAATGCCCGTTCTGCGTGCTTAACAGGAATTGTCAATGGACTTGATTATGATGAGTATAATCCGGCGACGGATCCGATGATCGAGGCACATTATGATGCGAGAACATTCCGCAAGGAAAAGATTAAAAATAAGCGCGCTTTACAAAAAGAACTGGGGCTTGCACAGGATGACAAGAAATTTATGATCGGGATTGTTTCCCGTCTGACAGACCAGAAGGGGTTTGATCTGATCGACTATGTGATTGAGGAAATCTGTGCCGAGGATACACAGCTTGTGGTACTGGGAACCGGAGAAGAAAAATATGAGCATCTGTTCCGCCATTTTGCATGGAAATATCCGGAACGAGTTTCGGCAAACATTTTCTATTCCAACGAGCGTTCGCATAAGATTTATGCTTCCTGCGATGCCTTTTTGATGCCGTCCCTGTTTGAACCATGCGGTTTGAGTCAGTTGATGAGTCTTCGTTATGGTACCGTTCCGATCGTACGTGAGACCGGCGGTTTGAAAGATACGGTAGAACCATACAATGAATATGAGAGCAAGGGAACCGGTTTCTCATTTGCCAATTACAACGCACATGAGATGCTCAATACGATTCGTTATGCGAAGCATATTTATTTTGACCGTAAACGTGACTGGAATAAGATCATAGATCGTGGAATGGCGATGGATTTTTCCTGGGCAAATTCTGCGAAGAAATATCAGGATCTGTATAATCGTATGTAGAGGATACAGATAGAAGAGTAAAATAAGGGTACCTTATCTAGTGTGATGAGGTACCCTTGTTATGACACATGTTTTCTTATTTTATCATTTTCTGTAAGATCGACAGAAGTTCTTCGACTTTTTCATCGTCTCCCTGACGGATGCCATCTACCACACAACTTTCGATGTGTGTGCTGAGCAGCTCCCTGTTAAACGCAGTCAGTGCCGCAGAAGCTGCGGATGACTGGACCAGAATATCCATACAATACGCATCGTCCTCCAACATCCCGCGCAGCCCGCGAATCTGCCCTTCAATGCGGTTCAGGCGGTGAATCAGTTTCTTCTTTTCCTCATCCGAACGATATTTTTTATGACAATAGCAACTCTTATCCGACATAATAATCCTCCAATAAACACGAACACTCCGTGGAATCCTCCACTTGAAGTTTTGAATGTAATATCTATAGTATACCCATAATTTACCCATAAGTAAAGTGATATTATTTTATTGTAATGCTATTTTTCCCTATGGGATTCCTTCCCGCACCGGGATTTTGAACACCGTCAGTTTCCCGAGGACGTATTGTGTCCTCGGAAACTGCTACGCGTGTTCACTAAGCGCAAGCGGTCCCAAGCGGAAAGGGATTCCCATGGGGAAAAAGAATAATTGCAGAAAAATAATCACTTAACCTCTTGACAACATACCCCCAAGGGGTATAGTATAGAAGAAAAAGAAATGGAAATACTATTTTAAATATCAGGAGGAATTAGCGATGTATAAAACAATTATGGATGTAGAAGGTATGATGTGTGGCAACTGTGAAAAGCACATGAATGAAATGATTCAGGAGAAATTCGATGTCAAAGAAGTAACGTCTTCTCATAAGAAAGCAGAGACGCAGATCATTTCAGAAGAAAAACTTGACGAAGATAAGTTGAAGGCGGAAGTGGATGAAATCGGTTACAAAGTCATTGAAATCGAAGTGGAACCTTACGAAAAGAAGAAAATTTCTCTGTTCCACAAATAGGAGGAAGAGGCGATGCGACAGTTTAATGTGACAGGTATGAGTTGTGCCGCATGTAGCAGCCGTGTAGAAAAGGCAGTTTCTAAGCTGGATGGAGTGACATCCTGTTCGGTCAGCCTTTTGACAAACTCAATGGGTGTCGAAGGAAATGTGTCTGATGATACGATCATTGCGGCGGTGCAGAATGCCGGATATGGTGCGTCCGTAAAAGGCGCAGAGACGGCGGGAGCATCGATACAGAGGGAGGCAGCAGAAGAAGCGTTGGAAGATCATGATACGCCTGTGTTAAAAAAACGGTTATTTGCGTCCCTTGGATTTTTGATCATTCTCATGTACTTTTCCATGGGACATATGATGTGGGGCTGGCCGCTTCCGCATTTTTACGACAATAACCATGTGGCGATGGGGCTGACCCAGCTTTTGCTGACGGTGATCATTATGGTGATCAACCAGAAGTTTTTTATCTCCGGATTTAAAAGTTTGTGGCACCGGGCACCGAATATGGATACGCTGGTGGCACTCGGTTCATCCGCTGCCTTTTTATACAGCACCTTTGCGTTGTTTGAAATGACCGCTGCGCAGGCAGCAGGAGATGACGCTGCTGTCATGCACTATATGATGGAATTCTATTTTGAGTCGGCGGCCATGATTCTTACATTGATCACCGTAGGAAAGATGCTGGAAGCCCATTCGAAGGGAAAGACGACTGATGCCTTGAAAAGTCTTATGCGTCTGGCTCCGAAAAAAGCGAATGTCATTCGGGATGGAAAAGAAGTGGAGATTCCGATCGAGCAGGTAAAAATGGGCGACGTTTTTGTGGTAAGACCGGGCGAGAGTATTCCGGTGGATGGCGTTGTTCTCGAAGGAAACAGTGCGGTCAATGAAGCGGCACTTACCGGCGAAAGCATTCCGGTGGACAAGGCAGCAGGAGACGAAGTTTCGGCGGCGACGATGAATCAGTCGGGACTGCTCCGTTGTGAAGCGGTTCGTGTCGGAGAAGATACGACACTTCAGCAGATCATTCAGATGGTAAGTGATGCGGCGGCGACAAAGGCACCGATCGCGAAGATCGCGGACAAAGTATCAGGCATATTTGTACCGGTCGTTATCTCGATCGCAGTCATTACAACCATTGTATGGATGCTTCTCGGAAAAGAATTTGGCTTCGCAATCGCCAGAGGAATTTCCGTACTTGTAATCAGCTGCCCGTGTGCGCTCGGACTTGCGACACCGGTAGCGATCATGGTTGGAAACGGCCGCGCGGCAAAGAAAGGAATCCTCTTTAAAAATGCGGCGGCGCTGGAAGAAGCCGGAAAAGTAAAAATCGTGGCATTGGATAAAACCGGTACGATCACAGCCGGTGAGCCGAAAGTGACAGATATCTGTCCGGCAGAGGGCATTTCGGAAAAACAACTTTTACAGATGGCCTATTCTCTGGAAAAAGGAAGCGAACACCCTCTTGCGAAAGCCATTTTGCAAAAAGCAGCAGAAGAAGGCATGGAAAACGAAGAAGTAACAGAATTTCAAGCACTTCCGGGCAATGGACTGGAAGCAGTCCGTGTTGCCGACCAGGCAAAACTTGTCGGTGGAAGTTTTATGTATATCCAGAATTTATCAGAAGTGAGCGCCACAATGATAGAGCGTGCTGAGAAACTGGCAGAAGAAGGAAAAACGCCGCTGTTATTTGCGAAAGACGGTGTGCTGCAGGGAATGATCGCAGTAGCAGACGTGATGAAAGAAGACAGTGCAGAAGCCATCCGTGAATTAAAAGAGATGGGGATCCGCGTTGTCATGCTGACCGGCGACAATGAGCGTACGGCAAAAGCCATCGGTGAGCAGGCAGGAGTCGATGAAGTGATCGCAGGTGTACTGCCGGATGGCAAAGAGGCAGTTGTCCGCAAACTTCGTAAAAAAGGCGAAGTGGCGATGGTGGGCGACGGAATTAACGATGCGCCGGCATTGACAAGGGCAAACATTGGTATCGCGATCGGGGCAGGAACCGATGTGGCAATCGAGGCGGCAGAGATCGTATTGATGAAGAGCCGGTTGTCTGATGTGCCACAGGCCATCCGGATCAGCCGGAAGACACTCCGCAATATCCATCAGAACCTGTTTTGGGCATTTTTCTACAACACCATCGGAATACCGCTTGCAGCTGGACTTCTGATTCCATTTGGACTCACATTGAATCCGATGTTTGGCGCGGCAGCGATGAGTTTAAGCAGTTTCTGCGTGGTTTCCAATGCGCTGAGACTGAATACGATAATTAAATAACTTGATATAGTTTCAACCTATAACAAAGCCCTTCTTTTTTGTATTTTACAATACAGGATATTCCGATTACAATGGGGATATCAAAAAAAGGAGGGTTTTTTATGAAAACATCAGTGATCGGATTCCCGCGTGTGGGGAAATTGAGAGAGTTAAAATTTGTGACAGAAAAGTTTTTTCGAGGGGAAGCAGATGCGGCGGAATTGGAAAAAACCGGGAAAGAAATCCGCTTAGAACAGTGGAAATGGCAGAAGGACAGCCGGATTGATTTTATTCCGTCAGGGGATTTTTCATTTTACGATACGATTTTGGATGCGGCAGTTTTGTTTAATATCATTCCAAAGCGGTATAAAACACTGGGATTATCGGAGCAGGATACCTATTTTGCGATGGCGCGCGGTTATCAGGGAGCGCAGGGGGATGTAAAAGCGCTGGCGATGAAAAAATGGTTTAATACCAACTATCATTATATGGTTCCGGAAATCGAGGACGATACGACGATTTCTCTGGCAGGGAATAAATTGGTAGATGAATATCTGGAAGCAAAGGAAAACGGATTTGAAACAAAACCGGTTATCGCAGGACCATTTACACTTTTGAAATTGATCCGTTTTGTCGGTGAAAAAGGGACTCGGAATTTTGCAGGACAGCTTTGCGAGGCATATTGTGAACTGGTTGGAAAATTGGAAAAGGCAGGGGCTGCGTGGATTCAGTTTGATGAACCCTATCTTGTACATGATCTGACGAAAGAAGATCAGGAATTGTTTGTAGAATTATATGACAAGATATTGTCACAGAAAAAAGGAGTGAAAATACTTCTTCAGACGTATTTTGGGGATGTTCGTGATATCTATGAGACCGTTGCAGCGATGGATTTTGATGGAATCGGACTGGATTTTATCGAGGGAAAAGAGACAGCGGCACTTGTGGAAAAATATGGTTTTCCGGAAGATAAGCTTTTGTTCGCCGGTGTTGTTAATGGAAAAAATATCTGGCGTAATCATTATCAGAAAACTTTGGATCTGTTAGAGGGATTGCAAGCAAAAAATATTTCTGTTGTGATCAGCACGTCGTGTTCGCTCCTTCATGTGCCTTATACGCTGCAAAATGAGGGGAAACTGCCGGAAAATGTAGGGAAACATTTTGCATTTGCGCTCGAAAAACTTCAGGAACTGGAAGAACTGAAAGCATTGGCAGAGGGAAAAGAAAGCGATACGTTGCAGGAAAACACAAGATTGTTTGCACAAACAAGAGACTGCGGTGATCCGGCGGTTCAGAAGCGTGTTTCTGAGATAAAAGAGGAAGATTTTACCAGATTGCCGGCGTTTGAAGAACGCGAAAAGATACAAAAAGAAAGATTTTCGCTGCCATTGTTTCCAACAACTACGATTGGATCTTTCCCGCAGACAGCGGATGTGAAAGCAACGAGAACAGCATATCGCAAAAAAGAAATTTCCGAAGAAGAATATGTCGCATTTAACCGCAAAAAGATTGCAGAATGCGTCGCTTTGCAGGAAGAAATTGGGTTGGATGTGCTGGCTCACGGCGAATATGAGCGAAATGATATGGTGGAATATTTTGGAGAAAATCTCAAAGGATATTTGTTTACGGAGAAAGCATGGGTGCAGTCCTATGGAACAAGATGTGTAAAACCGCCAATCATCTGGGGCGATATTTCGAGGGAAAAAGCGATGACGGTAGCTTGGTCTGTATATGCACAGAGTCTTACGGATAAGCCGATGAAGGGCATGCTTACAGGTCCGGTTACGATACTCAATTGGTCTTTCCCGAGAGAGGATATTTCTTTGAAAGAAAGTGCCTATCAGATTGCGCTGGCAATCCGCGATGAAGTGCTTGATTTGGAAAAAAACGGAATATCTGTGATTCAGGTAGATGAGGCGGCGCTTCGCGAAAAACTGCCATTGCGTCGTTCTGACTGGTATACGGAATATCTGGATTGGGCAATCCGTGCCTTCCGTTTGGTACATAGTGGTGCCAAAGCAGAAACCCAGATTCACACGCATATGTGCTACAGTGAATTTACGGACATTATCCCGGCTATCGATCAGATGGATGCTGATGTGATCACCTTTGAGGCCTCCCGCTCAGATCTGACGATATTGGATTCCCTGCAGGAAAATAATTTCCGCACAGAAGTCGGACCGGGTGTGTATGATATCCACTCTCCGCGAATCCCATCCGAGGAAGAAATTGTTGAGGCGCTGCGGAAGATGACGCAAAAGGTGAAAGTGGAAAAATTGTGGGTAAACCCGGACTGTGGTTTGAAGACAAGAGGAATCAAAGAAACAAAACCAAGTCTTTGCAATATGGTTTTAGCGGCGAAGAAACTGCGCGAAGAGCAGGCTAATGGCTGATATATTTTTTTAAGGCTTCCAGATAAAACGCACCAAGCGGACTTCGTGAGCTGTTTCGGTGTGTGATGTAGCCAATGTGCATCTCGCCGGATTCCTGTAGAGGAACGGCGACGATGTTGCTGCCATTGAGTTCTGAATCAATGACACCGCTGCATATGGTATAGCCATTTAACCCGATCAGTAGATTAAAAAGAGTCGCACGGTCCCGGACGCGGATATTTTTTTCGCGTACTTCGGTACTGAATAACTCTTCCGAAAAATAAAATGAATTATGGTCGCCCTGTTCAAACGAAAGATATGGATAGGGCGATAATTCATGTAATGAAATTACTTTCTTTTTTGCCAGCGGATGACTGCTGCTGATAAAAATATGCGGTCTGGCTGTAAACAAAGGTTCAAATTGCAGCTGGCTGGTCTTCAATAATTTGCGGATGACAGGCTCGTTAAAAGAATCCAGATACAATACACCGATCTCACTTTTCATTCGCGCAACATCCTCGATGATCTCGTAAGTCTGTGTCTCACGGAGAGAAAAATCGTATTCGTTCTGCCCGTATTCTTTGATCAGATCGACAAAGGCATTGACGGCAAAAGAATAATGCTGCGTCGAGATACAAAATTCTTGTTTTCGTGTTCCCTCGTTTTTATAATGGTCCTCCAAAAGATAGACCTGCTCCAGAATCTGTCGCGCATAGCCTAAAAAAAGTTCCCCTTCTTTGGAGACATGAACGCCTTTATTCGTGCGGTCAAAAATCTGAATATTCATTTCTTTTTCCAATTCTTTGATGGCAGCCGTCAGACTTGGCTGGGAGATGTACAGAGCCTTCGCAGCATCTGTGATATTTCCTTTTTCTGCCACTAAGGTGATGTATTTTAATTGCTGTAGTGTCAAATTTCTTCTCCCTTCTCCTCCAGATCAATAAACATGATCATAAAGGCAATAAACAACAACCCGGCACTGACAAGAATTGCCTTTTCATGCAACAGGGTAATACAAAGGTTTCCCAGTATCGCACCTAAGATAAAACAGCTAATAATTCCAAAATACAAAAATCCGTTTCGCAGACTTTTCTTCTCTTTGGTATGGAAAAAATCACACATATTCTGTGTGGCACTTCGAAGGTTTCCGATACACATTGTTGTGGCGATGCCGCGTCCGTGAATCTTTCGAAAACTTTCGACCTGAATGCCGCAGGCAAGAGAAGTCAGGCTGTTTGCCAGCAGATTGAGCGGCAAAGGGATAAAAGCGACACCGAACAGGATAACGGCCTCGATCAATACCGAAATCTGCCGCCAGTGAAGCATTTCGATGGATTTCATGCGGAAAACATCAGCCAGCATGATCCCGATCGTAAAGGCAAGGATCGGGCAGAAATAGGTCAATGCGGTTTGAAAATTTCCTTCGGAAAGGTTGACTCCAAAAAGGAGCATATTGCCGGTCTGGGCATTGGCAAACACATGTCCTCTCATAATATATGAATACGCATCCATCATTCCGCCGGATATTGCAAGAAGGGCTCCCAGGCGGATGGATTCTGAAATTTGAGTTATTTTCATCATAAATATCCTCCTTCTTTCTTCGAACTGTATTATAGCAAGTTCGACGGTAAAGGTCAATATTAACGAGAAAAAAGCACGATTTACGGTCATTGACAAACAGGGAATTTCCCATTATGATAGCGGTGTTATGTGATGATAGTAGCATTTTCGGGAGAGAATGCATAAAGATAAAAAAAGAGAGTCAGGAGAAAATATATGAATTCAGTCATTACGGCTTTTTTACTTACAACGCTTGCCGGGCTTAGTACCGGGATTGGCAGCTGCATTGCGTTTGTGGCAAAACATACAAATAAGAAATTTCTCTCTGTCAGCCTGGGATTTTCTGCAGGTGTGATGATCTACGTGTCATTGGTGGAAATTCTTGCGAAGGCAAAGACATCGCTTACGGCAGAACTGGGGGAGAGGGGAGGAAACTGGAGCACTATTCTGGCGTTTTTTGGCGGAATGCTGGTGATCGCAGTCATTGATAAACTGATCCCATCGGAGGAAAATCCGCATGAGGTCAGATGTCTGGAGAAAGAGAAGAAGAAATCCGGGAAGTTGATGCGAATGGGAGTGTTTACGGCACTGGCAATTGGAATCCACAATTTTCCGGAAGGACTGGCGACGTTTGTATCGGCATTGCAGGAACCCAGTGTAGCACTTCCCATCGTTGTCGCGATCGCAATCCATAACATACCGGAAGGGATCGCGGTGTCGGTTCCCATCTATCAGGCGACCGGCTCCAAATGCAAAGCATTTAACTATTCCTTTTTATCGGGGCTTGCGGAACCACTTGGAGCGCTGATCGGATGGCTGATCTTACTTCCGATTATGAATGATATTGTATATGGTGTTATATTCGCAGGTGTAGCCGGTATCATGGTGTTTATCTCGTTTGATGAACTGCTTCCGGCGGCGCAGGAATACGGCGAGCACCATTTGTCGCTGTATGGATTGATCTCCGGAATGGGTGTGATGGCGGTAAGTTTGCTGCTGTTTTTGTAAATGCGCTTGACATTTCCCGCGGAAAACGGCACAATGGGTATAGAAGACTGGCAGAAATGAGGAAATGTTTATGATAGAGACGAGAGAACGAAAAGAACGGGTCATTTTGATCGCAGTAGACCTCGGGGATGGCACAGAGGTTGAGGCTTCGCTGGCCGAACTTGCAGAACTTGCGGATACCGCCGGCGCGGAGACGGTGGGAACCCTGATTCAGAACCGGGAAGCGGTTCACGCGGGAACCTATATTGGAAAGGGAAAAATTGAGGAATTGCGGGAGTTGATCCATCTGTACGAGGCAGATACGGTGATCAGTGACGATGAACTGTCACCGGCACAGATTGGAAATCTGCAGGAAGAACTTGGCTGTAAGGTCATTGACCGGACGGTATTGATTTTGGATATTTTTGCTGCGCATGCGAGTACGAGTGAGGGAAAATTGCAGGTGGAACTTGCCCAGCTTCGCTATCGTGCTTCCCGGCTGACCGGACTTGGAAAATCGCTGTCTAGGATCGGCGGTGGCGCGGCAGGCAGCAACGGCGGTATCGGTACCAGAGGACCCGGAGAGAAAAAACTGGAACTCGACCGCCGTCTCATCCGTGAACGGATCTCAATGCTCAACCGGCAGTTAAAAAGTGTCGTGGCAACCCGTGAGACAATGCGCAAACAGCGTCTTAACAATGGAAGCAAAGTTGTGGCAATCGTTGGATACACAAATGCCGGAAAATCAACGCTTTTGAATGCTTTGACGCATTCGGATGTGCTGGAAGAGGACATGCTTTTTGCGACGCTGGATCCGACGACGAGAAGTTATGAATTGGAAAATGGACAGAAGATTTTGTTTACGGACACGGTCGGTTTTATCAATAAACTGCCGCATCATCTGATTCAGGCATTCCGAAGTACGTTGGAAGAAGCAAGATACGCAGATATGATACTGCATGTCGTGGACTGCTCGGATGAACATTATGAGACACATATGAATGTCGTTTATGAGACGTTGAAAAATCTGGAGGTACAGGATAAACCGGTTTTGACAGTATTTAACAAAATTGACCGGCTGCAGGCGGAAGGAAAGAGTGTGGATCCGCTTTTATTTAAAGATGCAAAAAGCAAAGATGTCCAGCTTCTATCCGCGAAAAAGAAACAGGGATTTGACGAACTTCTTGAAAAGATTGAGAAGATTCTGAATGAGGATTTTGTTCGCATCGAGAAGACATTTTCCTATCAGGAAGCGGGAAAGATTCAGATCATACGTGAATATGGCAGACTGGATACGGAAGAATACCGAGACGACGGCATCTACGTCGAAGCGGCAGTGCCGGCCGCTTATGTCGGCAAAGTGATGGGGTGATCGGATGGCAAAGGAAATACGGATGATCGCAGCGGTGGCATCGGATCTTGGCATTGGAAAGGACGGAAAACTGCTGTTTCATATCAAGGAAGATATGGCGTGGTTTCGTAGCCATACGCTTCACAATGTGGTTGTCATGGGACGTAAGACATTGGAAAGTTTTCCCGGAGGCCGGCCGCTTCCGGAGCGGACGCACATTGTGCTCAGCCACAAGAAACACGAAAATACGGAAAATGTCATCTGGGTAACCTCGGTCGAAGAGGCGCTTGCCAAGATGGAAAAACTGCCCGGAGAGGTTTATGTCACCGGGGGCGAGCAGGTTTACCGGGAGTTTCTTCCACTGGCCTCGAAACTGTATCTTACCGAAGTGGCAGAAAAATGTGACGCGGATGCGTATTTTCCAGATTTTTTATCGGATGGTGAATGGAAAAAAATAGAAGAAAATAAGCGCGACGGTTTTTCATTTGTAACGTATGAAAGAAACCGGTAACTATTCAGGATAGGGAATCTTTGAGGCACAGGACGCCCCAGCCGATCTGCGGATTGGGGTAAGTGCGCAAAGCAGGCAGTGGTCTGGCTCCGCGGATGAGCCAGGCTTTTATTTTTTGCCCGTAAAGAAACGGATCATTGCCCTGAATGATTCCGTACTGCATTAGAAGGGCGGCGCTTCCGGTTACAAACGGAGTTGCCATCGAGGTACCGGAGCGGGCGTTGTACCCGCCGCCGACGGAAGTGCTTGTGATATTGACACCGGGGGCGGCCAGATCCGGTTTGGTAAGCGAAAGGGCGGTAAATCCCTGCCCGGAAAAGGAAGCAAGCTGATTGGCATTGCTGTCGTAGGCCGCGACTGTGATCGGACGGAAGGCAGTGGAGGGAATGGTGAGAGAGGTTTCCGGATCCGCGACGAGAAAGCGCGTCTGCGGATTGATGCTGGAGGAAGAAGGCAGCCAAAGATCGAAACGTCCATTTCGAATGTTGACCGGAATCAACTGCCAGGTCCAAAGTCCCTCGGCAATCGTCTGCTGACCGGCGGAAGGAAGCATTTCTACATAAATTTCTTGAAAGATCTGATAGGGAGACGGTTCTCCGAAGAACCAGTACAGGTCAGTATTGTCGAGGTGCGTCTGATAGGTCCCGATGTAATTTTCATTGAGAAATACCGATTTGCCGGATGGAGCAGTAAGACGGATCTGAAATTCATCGGAAAAATCTTTCCAAAGCTGGATATTTAATGAAGTTTCCCCCGGGCCGACGGAAAGTTCTCTGGAAATAGATACCTGCGACAGCGTATCCGAAGCATGCCGCCCGAGATTTCCTTCGTTTCCGGTGCCGACAGCGATTGTCGTACGCCCGATCGTGGCTATCGTATCGAGATAGGTTTCCAATAGCGAAAATCCGGTATGACTGCCATAATTATTTCCGAAACTGAGATTGAGGGCGAGCGGCATCTGAAGTTCCAGAGAACGTCTGACACAATAATCCAGAGCGGTCATCAGTTCCGTAGTACGCGGAAAGGCATCCGGAAGAAGATTTCCAAGTTTTACTACGATCAGCCGGCTTTTTGTCGCAACACCGGTGTAAAGTCCACCACTGGCACGCCCATTTCCTGCGGCGATGCCGGCAACGTGAGTGCCGTGCCCCGAAAGATCCCTGCTCGGAAACGTTCCATCGTCTGCAAGCAGGGCGGCATTGATCTCTTCTTCGGAAAATACCTGTCCCAGAGTCTGATCCCACAGATTTACAATGCGCGTCGTCCCATCATCATTGCGAAAGTCCGGGTGATAGATGTCGATGCCGCTGTCGATGATACCGATCAGGACATTTTCTCCCGTCAGATTTTTCGGGGGTCTTGTGACGGGAGGGATGCACGCTGCCGCTTTGGCTCCTGCGAGGGAAAACGACAGCCGTTTTGGTTTTTCAATGTATTCAATCTGGGGAAGAGCAGAAATTTCGTCAATCCGGTTTTCGGGCAGATACAGGATTCCATAGCCGCCAAATAAGGAGACGAGAGTGACATCCTCCGGTAAAACCAGGTCGCCGGAATAGCGGATGATTAATTCCCACGACTGTGTTTCCGGTGAATAGCCGGTTTCCAGAGAGGGACTTTTGGCACGTACGGAAGACGGAACAGACAGAGCAAGCTCCAAAGCGGTTTCAAGTTTTTGGTTTGTCATTTTCATAGGCCTCACGAAGTTTTTCCAATGCCCGTTTTTCAATCCGGCTTACATAACTGCGGCTGATGCCGTATTTTTTGGCTATTTCCCGCTGTGTGATCTCCGTCCGCTCCTGACTGTGATGGTGAGTGGGAAGGCCATAACGCATACGAATGATATCACGTTCCCGTTTGGTGAGAACAGTTTCTAGATATTGGTATATTTTTCTTGCGTTTTCTTCGAATTCGAGCCGCTCTGCGACATCCTCGTCATTGGTTTCCAGAAGATCCAGTAACTGAAGCGTATTTCCCTCGCCGTCTTCTCCGTTGATCGGTTCCGAGAGAGAAATTTCTTTCGCTTGTTTTTTCGCACTGCGGAAGGTCATGAGAAGTTCATTGTCGATACAGCGTGAGGCGTAGGTTGCAAGGCGGACACCTTTGCCGGATTTGTAACTGTCCACGGCTTTGATCAGGCCGATGGTGCCGATGGAGATCAAATCTTCCTGTGGCAGGTCGCTCGAATTGTATTTTTTTACCAAATAAGCTACCAGCCGCAGATTTCGTTCGATCAGGATTCGGCGGGCCTCCTTATCTCCTTGCTCATGAAGCTTGAGATAGTGTTCTTCCTCTTTGGCGGACAAGGGGGTAGGAAAAGATTGCAATGGCGACACCTCAGAAACTAGCGTTATAGATAATGTATGAAAAGAAGGGGAAAATAGTGCCTGACCGGGGGAAAAATAAAGAAATGGGATTGTTTTATGCATTCCTTTGACATGCCATCTCTTGTATGCTATGATGAGTAGGAGAGCATAAACTAAGCTTTTAAGTGGAGGAAAGAGCATGTTTGCAGAGTATGTAAAAGAAAAATACGGAAAAGACATTGAACGTTGTTCCGATAAACAACTGTATGCGGCTTTATTGAAAATGGTCAATGAAATGGCTGCAAAGAAGGAGAAGACAGAAGGAAAGAAAAAACTTTATTATATTTCCGCAGAATTTCTGATCGGAAAATTGCTGAGTAACAATCTGATCAACCTTGGAATTTACGATGAGGTGCGTCAGGAATTGAAAAAGGCAGGAAAGAAACTGAGTAATCTGGAAGAAATGGAACCGGAACCATCCCTTGGAAATGGGGGGCTGGGAAGACTGGCAGCCTGCTTTCTGGATTCCATTGCGACATTGGGACTGCCTGGCGACGGAATCGGTCTGAATTATCATTTTGGACTTTTCCGCCAGGTATTCAAAAAACGGATGCAGAAAGAATTGCCGAATCCCTGGATGGAAGACGACAGCTGGCTCATCAAAAGTGACCGCAAATATTCCGTTTCGCTGGGAAAATATAACGTAGTTTCGATAATGTACGACATTCTTGTGACAGGATACGACAACCGTACAAATGTTCTGCATTTGTTTGACATTAATTCCGTCGATGAAAAGATCGTTGACAAAGGAATTGATTTTGACAAAAAGGATATACAGAAAAATCTTACCCTGTTTTTGTACCCGGATGACAGCGACGAAGATGGTCGTCTGCTTCGCGTATATCAGCAGTATTTCATGGTCAGCAACGCGGCACAGTTGATCTTGGATGAAGCAGAGGAGCGGGGATCGAATTTCCATGATCTGGCAGATTATGTGGCCATTCAGATCAACGACACCCATCCGTCGATGATCATTCCGGAATTGATCCGTCTTTTGATGCAAAAAGGAATCGAACTGGACGAGGCCATTGAAATTACGACAAATACGTGCGCGTACACCAATCATACGATTTTGGCGGAAGCGTTGGAAAAATGGCCGCTTGCGTTTATTGAAAAAGCGGCACCGCAGATCGTGCCGATCATTCATGAACTGGATCTGTGCGTAAAAGATAAATATGACGATGAATCCGTGTACATCATTGATGAGGACGACCGCGTGCATATGGCGCATATGGACATCCATTATGGACATAGTGTCAATGGAGTAGCATATCTTCATACAGAGATTTTGAAAAACAATGAATTAAATGCATTTTATAAGATTTATCCGGAAAAATTTAACAATAAGACCAACGGTATCACATTCCGCCGCTGGCTCCTGCACTGCAATCCGCGTCTGGTGGAATTGCTGGAAAAATGTATCGGTGACGGATTTAAAAAGGATGCCATGGAATTGAAAAAACTGCTTGCTTATGAAAATGACGAGGCAGTTTTGGAACGCCTTCTGGAGATTAAGAAAAAGAATAAGCATCAGCTTGCCAAATACCTGAAAGAGACGCAGGGAATCAAGCTGAACGAAGAGTCCATCTATGATATTCAGATCAAGCGTCTGCATGAGTACAAACGCCAGCAGTTAAATGCCCTGTATGCGATCCATAAATATCTGGAGATTAAGTCCGGTAAGATTCCGGATCGTCCGATCACACTTATTTTTGGAGCCAAAGCAGCACCGGCGTATGTCATTGCCAAAGATATCATTCATTTGATCCTCTGCTTGCAGAAGCTGATTCATAAAGATAAAGATGTAAAACCCTATCTGAATCTTGTTATGGTAGAAAATTACAATGTGACATTGGCGGAGAAACTGATCCCTGCGTGTGATATTTCCGAGCAGATCTCGCTGGCATCGAAGGAAGCGAGCGGAACCGGTAACATGAAATTTATGTTAAACGGTGCCATTACGCTGGGAACCGAGGACGGAGCCAATGTAGAGATTCATGAGCTGGTAGGCGAAGACAATATCTTCGTATTCGGCGAGGACAGTGATACGGTAATCGCACGGTATGAGAGAGGCGATTATTGCTCTAAGGATTATTATAAGAAGAATGATACATTGAAGGCAGCAGTCGATTTTATCGTCAGCCCGAAAATGTTAAAAATTGGAAAGAAAAAGTCGCTGCAGCGTTTGTACAATGAACTGCTGAACAAAGACTGGTTTATGACGTTCCCGGATTTTGATGCGTATGTCGAGACGAAAGAACGTGCGTATGCAGCCTACAATGACCGCACGGCATGGGCGAAGAAAATGCTGGTAAATATTGCGAATGCAGGATTTTTCTCTTCCGACCGTACGATCGCGCAGTATAATGATGAGATCTGGCACCTGCCATCCGAATAAGGCGTGTTCAGGACAAGAACCGTTTCAGATCGAAAAGTCCCCAGCCTTGTTTGTTGTGGGGCAGACCGAGATCGGTACAGCTGTTTTTTAACCGGATTTTGACTTCTTTTGGTTCATAAAACCGGTATTTTGGTAAACTTAAAAGTAAGGCGATGCCTCCACTGACAACCGGAGTTGCCATGGAGGTGCCGCTTTTTTTCGTATACGGAACTTTTTCGATGTTCGTATGATGACAGCTGACGATATGGCTTCCCGGCGTGATGACATCGGGCTTTTTGATGCAATGGATGGTGGGGCCGGTGCCGGAATTTCCCTCTTTGCCATAATAGCCGACGGTAATGACTTTGCGGCTGTTTCCGGGAGCACTGATCGTACCGGCTTCCGGACCGCGGTTTCCGGCAGAAACCACGACGACAAGACCGGCATCCCAAAGTTCCTCTACTTTCCGCACGAGAGGAGAGGATTCATCAAATTGTTTTTCTTTGGCAGTGCCGGCGGAAATATTTACGATGTTGATGCCATAGCGCATTCGGTTTCGGAGAACCCAGTCGATGCCGGTGCAGATATTTTCGACGGTTCCTTCTCCGTAGCGGTTCAACACTTTGACTGCGACGAGATCCGCCCGGGGAGCGATACCGCGGTACAATCCCCGGCTTGCCTGGCCGCTTCCGGCAGCAATCCCGGCGACGTGGGTTCCGTGGCCGTAGTCATCGTAAGGCTGGCGGGTGGAAGAAAGGACGTCATGCCATCCGACGATGCGCCCGCTAAAGTCCGGATGTGGGGAGATTCCGCTGTCGAGTATGGCGATGCAGCTCCCTGCCCCATAGATATGCGCCCCATGTGCATAAGAGGCTTTGACGATTTCACGGACACGATTCATACGAAATCCCGCCTTTTACCCTTTTGTTTTAGTATATGGAAAGGACAAGAAAGATGTGACTGCTGTTTACATCGTGTCAAAGATGTGTTATAATTATGTCAATTATACCTTGAGAATGGAGAATGAAAAATATCATGGAAATGCCAATTATACGTTTGAATGGTTCCTCTTATATCAATGATATGGAGTTAAAAGAAAGATATAAAGTATATAATGACAGTTGCTGGATCTCCCTTCTGTCTTTGGTGGGAAACCCGGACGGAGTGATTGTTACGGTAGATGAACCGGTATCGCCGCTTTTGACGATGGATCTGGAAAAACGGTTGAAAACCGCATTGGAAGAAGACCCGGCAGATTTTCTTGTGGTAGATATGTGTTATACGGCGGGACACCGCCTGTGTGTGTGGAAAGATCAGGTGTTTACGAAAAATCCAAAATTCGAAGAAAGCCGTTTTTATGCGGAGCATCAGGACGAGATGGAAGAGATTGATGTGATGCGAGACCGGAATTTTGATTGGAAACCATATATGGACCGTTACCTGGAGCTGATTTCAAAATATTTTGACAAGGATCACATTATCCTTATCAAATCCAGATGCCCGAAGTGGTTTGCAACCCATACCCATGTGCGGAAAGTGCAAAAGAAGAGCAGCAAAGCATACAACCGCCGCATCAAAGAATTGGAAGACTACTTTGTGGAAAAAACGGATCCGTATGTAATTGACATTTATTCCCATTATTTTTTGGACTTCAATCACAAAAAGGGATATACCATGTCTTCTTACGAGAAGCCGTTTTATCATCATGCGAGACGGCTTGTTTCTTATATTATACGTTATCAGCCGGAAAAACGGGTATTTACGGAAGATGAATTTTATATTCGTTTTGGGCGTTTTATCAAATATTATGATAACTTGTTTGCCAAAAATAACACGGCTCTTTTTATGGATGACAGCAAATTTATCGACCATCTGATTCTGAGTCTGGGAAGACCGGTTTTGACAGAATTTGAGTATGATATCGTAAAAATACAGCAGGAAGGGTATACGAGTATACAGGAGATTCTTGACAAATATGATTTCCGTTTTTCCGAAGGACTCCGCACTTGCCTGAAAGTGGTACAGGCTGTGGAAGAAGGCAATTTATTTTGCGAAGGCGTGCAGTATGAAGCAATCTATGAGTATAAGATGAAGATTGTGAAAACTTATACGGAACTTGTTAAGAAAGAACTGGAAAAACGAGGCTGGCTGGAAGGCCCGATGTATATCAATGAAGTGCATGCCGGAACTTTTGATGCCATTCTGCGTGCGCTGGATGCCGGAAAAGGGAAAGAAGCCAAAAAGATATTGTTTGCGGCAGCCGAAGAAGATTTTGAACACGACCGCATAAAAGAGTGCTATCATAAAGAACTGGAAGTGGACAAGCAGCTTGCACCAATCCGTGCACTCAATGCCTTTTATGAGCCGGTTCAGGTGGATCTTTGGGGATCTTGCATTACCCGCGAGATTTTGAACGAAGATACCGGGCGTTTTAACATTGGCAAATACGCATACCGCAACAGCTTTTTATTTGCCTTTGACGAACCGATCCCTTATGACGATACGAAATTTGAGAATCTGTCGTTATTTGAAAACAGCAATTGGCGTGTCGGATATATCAAAAGTGCGTTCCACAAGGATCTGCCGGGACAGCTGGAAGCGACCGGTTCCAAGTGGCTGCTTCTTGATTTTTACGACCTGATCTGTGATGTCGTAAAATACCGGGGCGGCTATCTTACGGCAGACAGCGAAGTGCGCGGACTTGGCTTTTATAAAGAGATCAAAGACGACTGTGAATTGACAACCGTAGAGGATGTGCTGAGTGATGAGGAGATCAAAGCACGTTTTGATACGTTTATCGAGTTTTTAAAACGCCGCTATGGAAAGCAGATCATTTTCATTAAAGCGGATGTAAAACTCAAATTTTTAGATTATCAGCGTCGTAAAAAGGCAATCCGCGGCTATAAACAGGCGACGTTAAAGAAGAAAAAAGCCTTTTTGCAGAAATGGCAGGATTATTTCGAAAAACAGATGGACTGTCACGTGATCGATTATGCGAAAGACTATGATGCAGATGATCTGTGCGTGTCTGGTGCGTTCATGGTGCATTATGAAAAAGAATTTTACGAGAAAGGGTATCAGGCGCTTTTGGACATTATTTATAGAGGTTGACAAGGTAGAAAAAGTGCTTTATACTTATATAAGATATGCCTTTTTTTAGGCAGTAAAAGGGAATGCCGGTAAAACAGATGATAGACGAATTGAAGAAAAAAGCTTTGCCGGAATTTATGTGGACAAGCGTGCTTATGATGAGGAGGGTTTTGTTTCTTTGTATGCATCACTAAAAGCAGAACTTGATTGTGAACCGATCGACAGTGCAAACGGAAATTTATATTTTTATGAATTTTAAGTAATATATGCGTACATCAACGCGGAAAAGGAGAGAAAAATGAAAGCAGTTATTTTAGCAGGGGGATATGGAACAAGAATTAGCGAGGAAAGCCATTTGAAACCGAAACCGATGATTGAAATCGGCGAGAAACCAATTTTGTGGCACATTATTAAAGAATACTCACACTATGGGATTAATGAGTTTGTCATTTGCTGCGGATATAAACAGCACATTATTAAAGAATACTTTAATGACTATTATCTGCACAATAGTGATATTACCTTTGATTTTACCGATGGAAATAAAATGACGGTTCATAATAATGTGGCAGAACCATGGAAAGTAACCTTGGTGGATACCGGTCTGGATACGATGACGGGCGGCCGTGTGAAACGTGTTCAGAAATATATAGGCGATGAGACATTTATGCTTACATACGGTGACGGAGTTTCGGATGTAGATATTGCAAAATTGCTTGAATTCCATAAGGCACACGGGAAAATGGCTACATTGACTGCGATTAATGTGGAACAGAGATTTGGTGTGCTGGATATTACGGAAGATGGATTTGTTGAGAATTTCCGTGAAAAATCAAAGATGGATGGAAACCGTATCAATGCGGGTTATATGGTATTGGAGCCGGGGATTTTTGATCTGATCGAAGGCGACTCTACCGTATTGGAAAAAGAACCGTTGGAAAAAGCTGCCAAGATGGGCGAACTGAAAGCTTATAAACATGATGGGTTCTGGCAGTGTATGGACACCAAGCGTGAAAAAGAAAAACTGGAAGAACTTTGGGCTTCCGGAAAAGCACCTTGGAAAGTCTGGGAAGACTAGCCGAAAAAATGGAGGAAGACCACGATGGATTTGACATTTTATAAGGGGAAAAAAGTACTTATTACAGGACATACCGGTTTTAAAGGAAGCTGGATGTGCCGTACATTGATTCAGGCAGGGGCAGAGGTGACAGGATATTCCCTCGAGCCGCCGACGGATCCCAATCTGTTTTCTATGGCAGAGATTGAGGATAAGATGAATTCCGTGATCGGAGATATCCGTGATTTGGGAAAATTATCCAAGGCCTTTCGGAAAGTACAGCCGGAGATTGTAATTCACCTTGCTGCACAGCCAATTGTAAGAGATTCGTATAAGGATCCGGTTTACACGTATGAGACTAATGTGATGGGAACCGTAAATATATGCGAATGCGTACGCCGGAATCCGTGTGTTAAGAGTTTTCTCAATGTCACAACGGATAAGGTATATGAAAATAAAGAATGGGAATGGGGATATCGTGAAAATGAGCCGCTGGATGGCTACGATCCATATTCCAACAGTAAATCCTGTTCCGAATTGGTGACACATAGTTACAAAAATTCATTTTTCAATGAAACCGGCGTTGCGGTATCGACAGCGAGAGCGGGTAATGTCATCGGCGGCGGTGATTTTGCCAACGACCGTATCATCCCGGACTGCGTGCGCGCTGCAAAAGAAAAGAAAGATATCGTGATCCGTAATCCATTTTCCACGCGTCCTTACCAGCACGTTCTGGAGCCGGTCATTGCGTATCTGATGATTGCCAAAGAGCAGTATGAGGATGCCAAATACCAGGGATATTACAATGTGGGACCGGATGAGACAGACTGCGTGACAACCGGTGATCTGGTCGATCTGTTTGTGGAAAAATGGGGCGAAGGCATGAAATGGGTCAATCAGTATGACGGAGGTCCTCATGAGGCAAACTTCCTGAAACTGGACTGCTCCAAATTAAAGACAACATTTGGATGGAAACCACGTTGGACCGTATCCGAAGCTTTGGATAAGACGGTAGAATGGACAAAAGTATATTTTGCCGGCAAAAGTGTGGCAGACATTATGGACAAGCAGATTAAAGAATTTTTAAAACGATAATAATTACGAAAATCAGAAAGGATTAATATTATGCTTGAAAATCAGAATGAAAAACAAGCAAGAGAAAGTATTTTGGAGATGGTAAAAGAGTATTGTGACAAATACCACAATCAGGAAAAACCTTTTAAAGAAGGCGACCGTATCCCATATGCTTCCCGTTATTATGGACATGAAGAGATGGTAAATCTGGTAGACAGTTCCCTTGAGTTCTGGCTTACTTCCGGAAGATATACCGATCAGTTTGAAAAGGAATTTGCGGAGTACCTTGGAATTAAATACTGTTCTTTGGTAAACTCCGGTTCTTCCGCAAACCTGCTTGCGTTTATGGCGCTTACTTCTCCGTTGATGGGAGACCGTCGTATTATGCCGGGAGACGAAGTGATCACCGTAGCTGCCGGATTCCCTACAACGATTGCGCCGATCATTCAGTATGGTGCGGTTCCGGTATTTGTTGATATGACCATTCCACAGTACAACATGGATGCTTCCATGCTGGAAGATGCCCTTTCCGATAAGACAAAAGCGATCATGATCGCTCATACATTGGGAAATCCATGGGATCTTGGAGCAATCAAAGAATTTTGTGACAAACATAATTTATGGCTTGTAGAAGATAACTGTGATGCACTGGGATCCAAATATACGATCAACGGTGAAGAAAAATTCACCGGTACGATCGGTGATATCGGTACTTCCAGCTTCTATCCGCCACACCACATGACAATGGGTGAAGGTGGAGCGGTTTATACCGACAATCCATTGATTCATAAAGCAGTCCGCTCTTTGAGAGACTGGGGAAGAGACTGCGTATGTCCACCCGGAAGAGACAACTTGTGCGGACATCGTTTCGACAAGCAGTATGGAGAACTTCCACTTGGATATGACCACAAATACGTATATTCTCATTTTGGATACAATTTGAAAGCAACCGATATGCAGGCAGCAGTAGGATGTGCTCAGCTTGCTAAGTTCCCTACATTTGTAGAAAAGAGAAGACATAACTTTGACCGTCTTCGTGCCGCTTTGGAAGAAGTAGAAGATAAACTCATTCTTCCGGAACCATGTCCAAATTCAAAACCAAGCTGGTTCGGATTCCTTCTTACCTGCCGCGAGGGTGTAGATAAGAATAAAGTGGTTCAGTATATCGAAGACCATGGCGTACAGACCCGTATGCTCTTTGCGGGAAATATCGTAAAACAGCCTTGCTTCGATGAAATGCGTGCATCCGGAAAAGGATACCGTGTAGTCGGAGATCTTGCTGTGACAGACCGTATCATGAAAGATACATTCTGGCTTGGTGTATATCCGGGTATGACCGATGAAAAGATTGATTATATGGCAAAAGTGATCAAAGAAGCTTTACAATAAAAGGAAGGAAGAAGCAGATGACCAGTGAGGAACTTGCTTTAGCAATGCGAAAAGACACTGTTCAGATGATTCATAACAGTCATGCGGCACATATTGGTGCCGTATTGTCTGTTATCGATATTGTGGCAGTGCTTTATCATGATGTGATGAATTATGATTGTAAAAATCCGAAAATGGAGACAAGAGACCGTCTTGTGCTTAGTAAAGGACATGCAGGTGTAGCCATTTATACGGCTCTTGCAGAATGCGGTTTTTTTGATCGTTCGGAATTGAAAAAATATTATACAGACGGCAGTGTGTATTCCGGCCATGTATCCAGTAAAGGGGTGCCGGGAGTCGAAGTTTCTACCGGAAGTCTCGGACATGGAGCTGGTATGGCGTGTGGTATGGCAATTGCGCTCAAACGGAATGGCAGCCCAAGCCGTGTCTTTGCAATTATCGGAGACGGTGAGTGTGAAGAAGGAGAAATCTGGGAAATGGCACTGCTGGCAAATAAACAGAAACTGGGAAATTTTACAGTCATTATTGATCATAACAAATGGCAGGCTCTAGGAAGATGCGAAGATGTTATCGCTTTTACGGATCTGCCACGCCGCTGGGAAGCCTTTGGTTGGAATGTCATTGACGTAAAGGATGGAAATGATCATGATCAGTTGCGAGATGCGTTCTCGCACTTGTCAGAAGAAAACCCAAATGTGATCGTTGCCAATACGATAAAAGGAAAAGGGGTTTCCTTTATGGAAGATACTCTTTTGTGGCATTACCGTGATCCGCAGGGAGAAGCTTATGAACAGGCAATGCAGGAACTGGGAGGTGAATCCTTGTGAGAAATCATTTGATTAATGAATTGACCGCAATCGCAAAAAAAGATAAAGACGTGATGCTGATTGCCGGAGATCTTGGCTTTGGAGTGTTGAATGAATTTATGGAGACACTGCCGGATCAGTTTATCAATGCGGGAATCTGCGAGCAAAATATGGCAAGTGTGGCTGCCGGTCTTGCGTTGGAAGGAAAGAAAGTATATGTGTATTCCATAGGAAACTTTCCGGGAATCCGATGCTTAGAGCAGGTAAGAAATGACATCTGCTACCACAATGCCAATGTAAAGATTATTGTTGTGGGAGGCGGATTTGCCTATGGACAGCTCGGAATGAGCCATCATGCGACAGAAGATCTGTCTATTATGCGTTCTCTGCCAAATATGACAGTGTATTCCCCTTCGGATCCGCTGGAAGCTGTGGATGTGATCCGTGAGGCTTACGCGACAGAAGGGCCGGGATATATTCGTCTCGGAAAAGGTGGCGAAAATGAACTCTATGACCACGAGATCCAAAAAGGATTTCAGCCGGTGATCACACTGCAGGAGGGAGAGAAAGTCGCGCTTTTGGCTACCGGATCTCTTTTGGAAGAAGCAAAGACAGCTTGCGAACAGCTTGCGGAGGAAGGCGTTCATGCGGGACTTTATGATTTTGTCAGCGTGAAACCACTTTTCGAAGAAAAAGTTCGTGACATTGCTAAACAATACCAAGTAATTGTCACAATTGAAGAGCATACTATAGTCGGAGGCTTCGGAGGAGCGGTTTGTGAAGTGGTTGCCGGAATGTCAGGGGAACGTGCAAGTGTTATCCGCATGGGACTGCAGGATGAGTATACTACAATTGTAGGAAGCCAGAGATTTTTAAGAGAATATTATCATATGGTAGCAGAAGATATTGTAAATAAAGTAAGGGAGAGTGTTGGATGAAACGAGTAGTAGTGACGGGAGCTTCCGGTTTTATTGGAGCCTATCTGATACAGGAATTGCTAAAAGACACAGAAAATGAAATTTATGCGATAATCCGGCCAAATTCGTCAAATCGTGACCGGGTGCCTCAGGATGACAGAGTGAAGATTGTAGAATTGGATATGGCTCAGATAGAGGAACTGCCGTCCTATGTACCGGGACAGGTGGAAGGATTTTATCACCTTGCCTGGAACGGAACTCGTGGAGAAACCAGGGATGATGAGAAAAGGCAAAAGGAGAATTATGAGGCTTCCCTTCTTGCAGCAAAAACGGCAGAAAAACTGCAGGCAAAGATGTTTTTGGGAAGCGGTTCTCAGGCAGAATACGGGATTGTGAAAGAGGTTGTTTCAGAAGCCGATGAAGCGAAGCCGACAACTGCTTACGGAAAAATGAAAAAGCAGACGTATGATGCTTTGAAAGAGTATTTTGCCAATACTTCTGTGAAATTGTACTGGGTTCGTATTTTTAGTGTATTTGGACCGGAAGATTATGAAGGAACGCTTATCATGTCATCGCTCGATAAAATGCAGAAAAATGAACCATTGCAATTGACCGAGTGCATTCAAAAATGGGACTATATCTATATACGAGATGTGGCAGATGCGCTGACCGGCTTTTTGGCAGGACAGGCAGAAGCAGGCATTTACAATGTGGCATCCGGCCGGGTGCGACCATTGAAAGAATTTGTGCTGGAAATGAAAGAAATTTTACATTCGGAGTCAGAGATTCAATTTGGTGCGGTGCCTTATGGCCCGGCAGGTCCGGTAAATCTTTGCCCAGATGTCAGTAAAATAAAAAGACAACTTAAGTGGCAGGCAAAAACAAAATTTGATGAAGGAATTGAAGAAATCCTTAAGAAGAAATGGAGATAATAATGAAAAAGCGAATTAGTGTATTGATACCAACGTACAACGAAGAAGAAAACGTCGTGCCATTAAGCGAAGCAATTGTGGCAGAGTTTCAAAAAAATCTTCCGCAATATGAGTATGAAATTGTTTTTATAGACAATGACTCTACTGATACTACAAGGGATAAAATTCGTATGATCTGCAAGAAAGATCCGCAGATCAAGGCTATCTTTAATGCAAAGAATTTTGGACAATTTAATTCACCATATTATGGTTTGATGCAGACTACGGGAGAATGCGTAATCCTTATGTGTGCGGATTTCCAGGATCCGATTGATATGATTCCCAAATTTGTTGAAGAATGGGAAGCGGGCAATAAAATTGTGATCGGAATTAAATCAAAAAGTAAAGAAAATAAAATTATGTATTTCTTGCGAAGCTGTTATTATAAGCTCATCAAAAAGATGTCGAGTGTAGAGCAGATTGAACATTTTACCGGGTTTGGCTTATATGACAGAGGGTTTATCGAAGTATTGAAAGAGCTGGATGACCCGACTCCGTTTCTTCGCGGAATTGTAGCAGAACTCGGATATAAGAGAAAAGATATAGAATATCAGCAGGAAAAACGACGTGCCGGAAAGACACACAATAATTGGTATAGTTTATACGACGCGGCGATGCTTGGGTTTACATCCTATACAAAAGTGGGGATGCGGATCGCTACGATCGCAGGCTTCATATTGTCTGGGATCAGTGTTGTAGTTGCCTTGATATATCTGGTCTTGAAATTGATTTTTTGGTATCGTTTCGTGGCAGGTATGACACCAATTCTTTTGGGAATATTTATATTTGGATCGATTCAGTTGTTTTTTATCGGACTGCTTGGCGAATATATAATGAATATTAATTCCCGAGTGACACACCGTCCGCTTGTAATTGAGGAAGAAAGAGTAAATTTTGATAAATCAGGAGATGAGGAATAAGGTATGAAAAAAGAGAACAATGTAAAAAAAATGAGATGGAATATGAAAAATCCGGACAGTTTAAAATGGTATTTTTTGATCGGCGCGCTGATCGGAGCCGTGTTGTTTGTGCTGATCTATGGATTTAGTGTTTTGAATGTGACAAACGATGCCTGGCTTATGACGGGAAAAGATCTTCAGCAGCATTACATTGGCTGGAAATATTACCGCGATGCAGCATGGAATTTTCCGATTGGTTTGCATGATGGTTTAACACATCCATATATGGTAAGTGTTCTTTACACAGATTCAATTCCATTATTTGCTATTTTCTTTAAAGCACTGTCTCCACTGTTGCCGGAGACGTTTCAGTACTTTGGATTGTTTGGCTTGATGTGTTATATGTTGAACGGTGGTTTTGCGGCATTGATTGTGGCAAAAATTCGGAAGAATAAATTGTACTGTGCTATGGGAAGTGTGTTCTTTATCCTTTCTACACCTGTATTGCAGCGTATGTTTGGATTGTTGACACAAAATTCTCGTCATACTTCACTGGCAGCACACTTTTTGATTCTGGCGCCGATTGTGATCTGGATGTACCGTGATCGTTTTCAGAAAATTTGGAAAGCCGCAGCTGCATTTGCAATTCTGGGAGCTCTCTGTGTTTTGATTCAGATGTACATCATTTTTATTGTAGGTGGACTGATGTGTGGCTATCTGCTTCATAGTTTATTGGAAGAGCGTAAATGGAAACGTGTATTTATTGTATTTGGAAGTTTTGTGGCAGCTTTTTTGGTAACCTTCTTTGTGGTTGGTGGATTTACCGATGTGCTGGATTCAGGAAGTAACGGATTTGGATTGTATTCCGCCAATCTGAATGCGTTAATCAACCCATATGAATATTCTTCGTTCTTCCCTGAAATGGGAATGCGAAGCGGCCAGTACGAGGGATTTGCTTATCTGGGATTTGGTATGATCGTATTGTGTGCTATTGGTATCGGATTATTGATTCGTCGTATGATTCAGATGCACAAAGAAAAGAAACTGTGGATTCGGATGAAACAGTTTATTAAAAAGCATGCCAGTGGCCTGGTTTCCCTGTCGATTGTTGTCATTGTATTTGGGTCTTTGGCGCTTACAACCTGGGTATATATTGGAAAATATATTATTTTACAGGTATACCTTCCGCAATTTTGTTATGATGTTCTTGCTATTGTACGTTCTTCAGGACGTTTTATCTGGGTGATCATGTATATGGCGATGATTTTTGGACTATATATGGCAGCAAGAATGATCCGCAATAAAAAAGTATGTACGATCATTGTCGCAGTGTGCCTTTGTCTTCAACTTATGGATCTGGCAAAACCAATTTCCCGGATTCATAAACAGTATACATCAGAACCTGTGGCGGAAGAGAGTATGGTAAAAAATGCTTTTTGGGATACGCAGTTAAAAAATTATAAACATATTGTATATTATCCGGTAGCAGGATACGGTTTGTATCAGATGATGCAGGTCGGAACAAAGGCTTCTATGGTAGAGGGGATGGATGTAAATTATTTTTACATGTCTCGTTTTATTAAATATAGTTTGATCGAAAAAGAAAATAAAGAGATTAAAAAGAAGTTTATGGATAATGCACTGGATGAAGATACCCTTTATATTGTAGATTACCGTAGTGCACATAAATATAAAAATATGGCAAATTTTTATGAAGTAGACAATAAAATTTTAGCTTCGAAAAAACCAATTGCAGATGTTCCGGTTTATCGGGATGTATATTTGAGCGCAGAAAGTCCTTATGTCGAACTTGATTTTTCAGACCAGGGTCTTGGAAAGAAATTTGCACACAGCGGATGGAATGAGACAGATTTCGGAGATGATGGAACTTGGACTTCCGGTCAGAGCGTTGTTCGTCTTTTGTCAGGAGGCGCTAAGAAAGCGCATGTTACAGTTGAATATGAAGCCGGAAAGAAGAAAGGAACAACAAAAATTAAGGTTAATGGAAAGGAACGAGCCAAGTTAAAAAATAATGAATCCGGCATTGTCGAGTTTGATACAATGCTTAAGACTACGACAAATGAGCATAAGGGTGAAGGTGTTAACTGGCTGTTCTTTAACACGGATAGTGTATTTAAATCAAAACACAATGATGATGATATTACTTGCGGAATCTACGTTAAGAAGATTACGGTAACGTATCTGCGGTAGAGGTAATGAGGAGGATGAAAGGATGGAAAAATTACGTAAACGGTTAAATGCTTGGAATGATGGAAAGGGAGGCCCAAGAAAAGGAGATTGGATGGCAGCTCTTGCTATCGTTGCGATTTTGACGTTGTTTTTTTGCTTTTTGAAGGATTTCAAACTTACGGTGACGCAGTCATTAACGTTTGATTCTTGTTTGTTTAATGGAAGATTGAAGGATTTTTATACTATTGTAAACAAACAGGCATTGTCTGGGTACTACGATGCTGTCTGGGGAAAAAATTTAAGTGCCGGTGCGAATTATTCCATTATTAATTACGCGACACTGGGAGTGTTATGTCTTCCGATTTATGTGATAGAGAAATTAGCACATATTACAATTCCTTTTGTTGTTTATGAATTGGAATTGAAATTGTTATTTGCTGCGGCTGTTCTTTATCTTACAAAGGTTCTTGCAGATATTTGTACAGCGGTTTCAATGAAAGAAGAGACGAAAAAGTGGGTAACGTTCTGCTTCCTTACTTCACCGATTTTATGGTATGGATTTTTGATGATTTCTCAGATGGATATCTTTGCCGTATTATTTATGGTTTTAGGACTGCGTGCTTGGTTACAAAAGAAAAAGATATGGGAATTGGCGTTTTTTGCCATAGCGGTATTTTACAAACCGCTTGTTTTGATTGGTTTGATTCCATTATTTTTACTTCGTGAAAAAAGGATTAGCTACATTTTACGAGATTGTATTGTGTCGGTACTTGGTTTGCTTTTGCAACAGATTTTTTATGGATCAGATCCGGGATATCAACGGGTGCAGAAGTATATGAGCGGATTATATAGTTTTTGGGAACGTTTATTCAATGCGGGAATTCCGACGACGCGAAATGTTTATACGGCAAATAGCAGTTATTTTATCATTTTGTTTATATTGATCTGCATTGTGGCTTACAGTATTCATAATATGACAATGCAGCTTGCTTTTGGTTTGCCGATGCTTAGCTGGCTGTCATTTATTTTATTTGTTCAGTGGCATCCAAACTGGCTTTTCTATATGGTACCGTTTGCAGTTATGATGTTAGGTTTTAGTTACCGTAAAAAACTGTTGTGTCTGATTGAGTGTGTATTTAGTGTATGCTGGCTGGCTGTATGTGCGCTGGGGTGGCTGTTTAATTATGATAATGATTTGATAAATGGCGGTGTTTTTTCGCAGCTTTTGGGAATTCATACGGAAGGCGGAGAGTCTGGTACCATTTGTCCGATTCTTGTACAAAAAATGGCAGGAATTCCGGTAGACCTTTATATTTCATTATTATCCGCAGTATTGGTAGCGTGGATGGCCGCAGTTGGATCTGATTTATACCGGAACCGAAAGGGCATGAAAATGGGGAAAAAAGAGATGACATTTGAGCGTGGACCTGTATTACTCCGAAGCCTTCCGATGATGTTATTTATACTTTATTCATTTGCAATTTGTTTTGTTTCTGTTTGACAGCCATTTTGTATTCAAATTAGAAGATGGAATTTCCTGATGAACAAATTGTGGTCATTTAAGGCTGAGGAATAAAAAACTTTTCAAATGCCTTTTTGTATGGTAAAATAAATTGTTGAATAATGAATTACTAGAATGATGGAGAAAAATCATGGGAATCAGCGTAATTTTGCTGGCATATAAAGAAGAAAATAAGGAAAAAAGTGGAAGCCCTGGCTTGAGAAAGATGTGCAGTATGGCTTCGAATGTTTTCTGTAATTCTGTATATTCTGTATGCTATTGTTTTATACGTAAAGTAAGCTAGAAGGAGGATACCTTTTATAATGAAAGATAAAAGATTTCAAATAGGGAAATGGGTGGAAATACTTGGAATTGTGATTGGACTGGCAGTGTATCTTGGGTATTGTATTAAAATTTTTCAGTTGATGCAAATGGACTCGGATTATTCGAATCTTATTTTGGAAGCATCAGATATTCTGCACGGAAACTTTTTCATGAACGGCTGGACGCAGACGGGAATTAGTTTTTTTACGACGGATATGCTTTATTATTTGATCGCGGTTGCATTCATTGGGATTTGTCAGGAATCCTATTGGATTGCCAGTGGAATTATGCTTTTTTGCGTGGTTTTCTGTGGTTATCTTTTAATGAACTGCGGACAGAAATCGTGGAAGAAAAGAATACTGGAATTTGTGATCTTTGCCGGAATATGCGCTGTTCCATCTTTGTTGGGGGTAAATCTCCTTCGTGCTCATACGGGTGTTTATGTATGGGGGTTTTTAGGAATACTTTTGGTTTACCAGCTTGTTAATAAAGAGACGGTTACAAAAAAACAGTATGTGTTTCTGGCGCTGGTGACGATGCTTGGATGTATTGGAGATGCGTTAAGTGTTATCATGCTTGTTATTCCGGCAGTGTTGTACTGCGGATGGGAATTATTGTCAAATGCGTGTGAAAAGCCAAGACGGTATGCGGCAATACTGGGAACAACCGTAGCGGGAATGGCTTTATCTTTTGTTTGGGATAAATTGTATTATGCGATTGGAACCGCAAATAAAAATAGTTTTTTGGAGCAAAAAACTTTTGAAAATTTTGAGGATCTTGAACGGAAGTTCTGGGTATATGTTCATTCCGTAATGGGATTAAATGGAGCAGATTTTTCTTTTCAATCCTTGCTTTCAGTAAATACAATATTTTATTTTTTGAAGACGATTCTTGTTATTATGGTATTCGGCATTATGATTTATAATATTGTAAATTTTGTAAAAAGAAATCATAAGGATGTAATCAGTGAATTACTGAGTTTAGGATTTGTGTTTATTTCCATTGTATTTGTTATGACGACGGTATCAAGTAACATATATAGTGCAAGATATATCGGGGTATGTCCTGTTATATTTGCAATTTTGATCATTCGTTATATGAGACAGAAAAATATTTTTGAGTGTAAGATAACGAATAAACGAGTTATACTGTGGCCGCTTTTTGTTGTTTTATCCGTTGCCTTTATTCTTAATAATGGTATAATATTGATAAATCAGGAGAGACCGGAGACCGAGCAACAGCGTGTCGCAGAATATCTGAAAACGCAGGATGTGAAGTGTGGTTACGGAAATTTCTGGGATGCCTCTTATGTTACGGTTATGACGAAAAATGAAACGCAGATTCGTCCGATTTCGATAAATGACAATGCGGATATTTTCAAATGGGCAAGTAAGGATACCTGGTATGATACGAAAGCGCAATTTATTATTGTTCGAAATGAGGAATGGGTTGAAATGGGGGTAAACTATGATAATGTGATTAAAGTTTTTGGACAGCCAAAGGAAGTTAAAGAGTTTGAAAATTATAAGATCATGATTTACAACTATGATTTATCCTCAAAAATACAAAAATAGAAACAGGAAGGAACTGGTAAAGTGAATAAGATAGCAGAAGTATTATGGAACTTGATTGAAACAATCGTCCGTGCAGTGTTCGGTGTTATATTGAAGATTGCGCACAAAGAACTGAACGAAGAGCAGTGGGAAACCTTGTTCCAATTTGTGAAATTCGGTTTGGTCGGTGTGTGGAACACCATCTTTAACTATGTGATCTATTTGGTGAGTTTGATTGCTCTGCAGGGAGCCGGCATTGATAAGATGACCGTGTTAGGATTTGACAATGCGCCTGTTGCAGTTTGGATTGCAACCGCAATCGGATTTTTGATCAGTGTATTTGTTTCGTTCCTGCTTAACAGCCGTTTTGTATTCAAATTAGAAGAAGGAAAGTCAAGAAGTTTTGGAAAAGCCTTATTAAAGACCTATCTTTCTTATGGAGTGACCGGAATTGTGTTGAATCCGGTTTTGAATACCGTATGGGTAAGTGTTTGCCATATTTCTGATCGAATCGCACCACTTATCAGTTTGGTTATTGCCATTCCGATTAATTTCCTGATGAACAAATTGTGGGCCTTTAAGGCAGAAGAATAAAAAAAACCCTTTTCAAATGCCTTTTTGTATGGTAAAATAAATTGTTGAATAATGAATTACTAGAATAATGGAGGAAGAATCATGGGAATCAGCGTAGTTTTGCTGGCATATAAGGAAGAAGAAAACCTGAAAGTATTATTGCCGCAAATTATTGAAAATGTTGAGAAAACCGGAGAAGAGTTCGAGATATTAGTTATTGATACCGCAGAACCTTTGGATAACACGAAAGGAGTATGCGAGGAGTTTGGTGCTCGTTATATCAATCAGGAAGAACCCGCATTTGCAGGTGCGTTTAAGACTGGAATCAAATATGCTGAGAAGGACAAGTTCCTGATCTTAGACAGCGACGGATCTCACAACCCTAAGTATATTCCTGATTTATATAAGAAGTTTGTGGATGACAAATGTGATGTTGTTATCGGCTCCCGTTACGTAGAGGGCGGTAAGACAAACGATGCCAAATCATCCATCGTGATGTCACATATCTTAAACGGTATGTTCCGCTTTTTCCTTGGAATCAAGGCAAAAGACATTTCTACCGACTATCGTATGTATGAGACAGCACAGCTGAAAGAAGTAAAACTTACCTGCCACAATTATGATGTGCTTCAGGAAGTTCTTCTGTGCCTGCGCCTCAACAAAGCCGATAAGAAGTTAAAGATCGGGGAAGTGCCGATCGAGTTTGATAAGAGAATTTATGGGGAATCGAAGAGACAATTGATTCCGTTTATCATGAGTTATATCAAGACACTGTTTAAATTGACGGCAAAGAGAATTGCCGGAAAATAGGTTAAAGGACAAAGAGTGATAATATGTATCCAATGAAATTGGCTCCGGCGTACAAGGATTATCTTTGGGGCGGTCATGAACTGGAACGCCTGTTTGGAAAAGCCGGTGATGGCGATTGTACAGCAGAAAGCTGGGAACTCAGCTGTCATCCGGATGGAAAAAGTACGGTCCGAAATGGAGCATTTAAGGGGAAAACATTGGAAGAAGTATTGGATCAGTTTCCAGAATATGTTTCCCACAAATTTCAACCAGAAGATAAATTTCCGATTTTGATCAAATTTATTGATGCAAAGGAAAATCTTTCTATACAGGTTCATCCGTCGGATGAGACGGCAAAGAGTGAGCTGGGCGAGCAGGGGAAAGCCGAGATGTGGTATGTACTTGCCGCAAAACCGCATGCCTTTTTGTATTATGGGTTGAACCGGGAAGTTTCCAAAGAAGAGTTGGAGCAGAAGATGCAGGACGGTTCGATTCCGCAGATTTTAAATAAAGTAGAGGTGAATGAGGGGGATTGCTTTTTCATTCATCCGGGAACGATCCATGCGATCGGTGCGGGCGTTGTGATTGCGGAGATTCAGCAGAGTTCCAATACGACATTCCGCGTGTATGACTATCTTCGAAAGGATAAAAACGGAAATTACCGTGAACTCCATGTGGAACGAGGGGTAGAAGTGATTGACCGTACTCCGATCGTACCTTCGCAGGTGTTCGATAACAACGAAGTAAGTCTGAAGCATGGAAGGATCCGAAGATTGTTTGAGTGTGATTATTTCTGTGTCAATAAGATTGACTGCGAGAATGGAAAGATCAAACTTTGGTGCGATAAGTCCTCGTTCCAGTCGCTGCTTATCGTAAAAGGAAACGGATATTTGGAATATAAAGGACGCCGCTATGATTTTAAGGCAGGAGACAGTATTTTTGTGCCGGCCGGATTTGGCGAGTATTATATCCATGGTAACAATGAAATCTTAATGTCAAAATTATAAACACAAATTTAAGAGGAAAGGAAGAACTATGAAAGTTACAGCAATGATCATGGCAGGTGGACGTGGCGAGCGTTTTTGGCCAAAAAGCCGTAAAAATCTGCCAAAACAGTTTTTGAGTCTGACGGATGATGGAATTACCATGATCCAGCATACGGTAAATCGTATTCTGCCACTGGTAGATATGGAAGATATTTACATTGTGACAAACCGCGATTATAAAGCATTGGCAAAGGAACAGTTGCCGGATCTTCCGGAGGAGAACATTTTGTGTGAACCGGTTGGAAGAAATACGGCTCCTTGTGTAGGACTTGCTGCCATGCACATTAACAAAAAGTATGACGATGCTCTTATGATTGTGCTTCCATCCGATCATTTGATCAAATACAATTCGATGTTTGTTGATGTATTGAAAGATGCCTGCCAGGTGGCAGAAAAAGGAAGCAACCTGACGACGATCGGTATTACACCAAACTATCCGGAGACCGGATATGGTTACATCAAATTTGATCCGGATCAGAGCGTGGGACGTGCGTATGGCGTCGAGTGCTTTGTAGAGAAGCCAAATCTGAAAAAGGCAAAAGAATATCTTGCAGATGAATCCTATTTGTGGAACAGCGGAATGTTTGTCTGGAAGATTTCTACCATCTTAAATAATATGAAAGAATTTATGCCAAAGACCTATGAAGGACTTGTGAAGATCCAGGATGCGATCGGAACCGAGGAACAGGAAAGTGTTCTTGAGGCTGAATTTGAAAAGATGGATTCGGAATCCATCGATTACGGTATCATGGAAAAGGCAGAGAATATCTTTGTACTGCCTGGTACATTCGGATGGGATGATGTAGGATCCTGGCTGGCAGTGGGACGTATCCGCTCCACCAATGAATTTGGAAATGCCGTTCAGGGAAATGTTATCACAGTAGAGACAAAGAATTCGATCATCGAAGGTTCGGACAAGCTGATCGCAGCCGTAGGGCTGGAGGACATCATCGTAGTAGATACCGAAGATGCTCTGCTGATCTGCGACAAAGGTCATGCCGGAGATATCAAAAAGGTACTTGAAAATCTTAGAATTTGCAACCGCAATGAGTACATCTAAGATTTTACAATAAATAAAATGAATAGCAATGTTTAGGTTTGAAAGGAGATATCATGAAACACGCATTAATAACAGGTATTACAGGACAGGACGGTTCTTATCTTGCAGAACTTTTGTTGGAGAAGGGCTATGAAGTATATGGAATCATGCGCCGTAAGAGCGTTGTAGATTATGGAAACGTAGAGCATATCAAAGATAAAATTCACTTTATCTATGCAGATATGACGGACCCGATTTCTTTGATCACAGCAATGAAGATTTCTCAGGCAGATGAAGTTTACAACCTTGCTGCTCAGTCTTTTGTAGCTACAAGCTGGGAGCAGCCTCTGGCAACAGCAGATATCGATGCTCTTGGTGTTACCAATATGCTCGAAGCAATTCGTACAGTAAAACCGGAAGCAAGATTTTATCAGGCTTCTACAAGTGAGATGTTTGGTCTGGTTCAGGCAATTCCTCAGACAGAGACAACTCCATTCTATCCACGTTCTCCATACGGAGTAGCAAAATTGTATGGACACTGGATCACAAAGAACTACAGAGAGAGTTATGATCTGTATGCATGCTCCGGAATTCTTTTCAATCATGAATCCGAGCGTCGTGGTAAAGAGTTCGTTACTCGTAAGATCACAGATGCGGTAGCACGTATCAAACTTGGTGTACAGGATCATTTGGAACTTGGAAATATGGACTCTAAGAGAGACTGGGGTCATTCCAAGGATTATGTAAAAGCAATGTGGCTTCTTCTTCAGCAGGATCACGCAGATGATTATGTCATCGCTACCAACGAGACACGTACAGTACGTGAGTTTGTAGAAGTTGCATTTGGACATGTTGGAATCGAGATCGAATGGGAAGGAACCGGCGTTGACGAAATCGGAAAAGATAAGGCAACCGGAAAGACCATCGTAAAAGTAAATCCACAGTTCTTCCGTCCGGCAGAAGTAGATATCCTTCTTGGAAATCCTGCCAAAGCAGAAAAAGAGCTTGGATGGAAACGTGAGATCTCTTTCAGCCAGTTAGTTGAGAGAATGGTTAAGAATGACTTAGCTTTAGTAGAAAAAGAAATTAAAGTAAAAGCAATCTAATCTTTTATATGAAAACGGCGCCGGGATTAACCGCATATGTGGGCGATGCCAGCGCCTTTTTCACATATTGGATCATTATCAATGAAAGTGAATGAAGGCATGAAAAAAGCATTAATTATCGGTGGAGCCGGATTCGTAGGGAAGTATCTGGCCGAATATTTGAGTAGAGAGTGCGGATATCAGGTGCGCTCTACCAAGATGAAACAGGAGACACTTGAGCCGGAAGGCTACGATGTCGTGGATATGAATCTTTTGGAAAAACAGGAAGTGGTTGACGTAATCGAGAATTTTGCTCCGGATTACATATTTCATCTGGCAGCACAGAGCTCTGTTGCAGTATCCTGGTCAAATCCACAATTGACTGTCGATGTAAATATCAAAGGTGCATTGAATTTATTGGATGTATTAAAAGAAATGGAATATAAGGGCAGAGTATTGCTGATCGGTTCCGGAGAAGAATACGGAAGAATTCACCCGGATCAGGTGCCGATCGTCGAAGATACGGTACTTCGCCCAGGAAATATATATGCAGCGACAAAAAGCTGCCAGAATATGCTTGGTACGATCTATGCGCAGGCATATCAGTTGGAACTCGTGATGGTTCGTGCATTTACGCACGTAGGACCGAGACAGTCACCGCAGTTCGTTGTGTCTGACTTTTGTAAACAGGTTGTTGAAGTGGAAAAAGGACTGCGTGAGCCGGTGATCCATGTCGGAAATCTGAAGGCAAAACGAGACTTTACCGATGTGCGTGATGTGATCGCCGCGTATGAGTGCCTGATTCGTCAGGGAAAGAGCGGAGAGACGTACAATGTAGGTTCCGGCAAAGCTTATGAGATTCAGGAAGTGTTAGATAAGATCATAGAACTTTCCGGCCGTGAGATCAATGTAGAGGTGGAACAGGCGAGACTTCGTCCGATCGATGTGCCGATCATTGAGGCAGATATTACGAAAATTACAGAGCAGACGGACTGGAAACGCAAGATCAGTTTGGAGCAGACGTTGAAAGACACGTTAGACTATTGGCGTGCCAATGTAGAAGCATAAAGGAGGATTATAAAAATGGATATGATGGAAAATTATAAAAGATGGCTTGGAAAAGTGACAGAAGAAGATCTTTTGACAGAATTGAAAGCCATCGAGGGAAAGGAAGAAGAAATTAACGATCGCTTTTACCGCGATCTGGAATTTGGTACCGGTGGACTTCGTGGTGTGATCGGAGCCGGAACCTTTCGTATGAATGAGCATACGGTAGCCAGAGCGACACAGGGATACAGCAATTATTTGAACAAAGCAGCAAAAAATCCTTCGGTGTCAATTGCTTATGACAGCCGTAATAAGTCCGATATTTTTGCAAAAACCGCAGCAAGTGTATTTGCAGCCAATGGGATATTGGTAAATATTTACAAAGAATTGATGCCTACACCATCTCTTTCTTATGCTGTGCGTGCATTGAACTGTGATGGCGGTATCGTAGTGACAGCAAGCCATAACCCTGCAAAATACAATGGTTACAAAGTATATGGAGCCGATGGATGTCAGATTACTTTGGAAGTGGCAGACGCTATCCTGGCGGAGATTGAAGCGGTAGATGTGTTTGATGATGTAAGGATCATGGACTTTGAAGCCGGACTTTCCGAAGGAAAGATTAAATATATCGAAGATGACGTAATTACCGGATTTATTGATGCCGTTTCCGAGCGCGCATTGAATCCGAAAGAGATTGACAAAAATGTATCCATCGTATACACGCCACTCAACGGAACCGGTCGTTACTGCGTGACGAGATGTCTGAAAGAAAATGGTTATACACAGATCACGATTCCAAAAGAGCAGGAAATGCCGGATGGAAACTTTACCACTTGTCCATATCCAAATCCTGAGATTCGTGAGGCATTGGAAGTTGGTTTGAAAAAGGCAAAAGAAGTAGGAAGCGACCTCCTTCTGGCAACGGATCCGGACTGTGACCGTGTCGGCGTAGCCGTAAAAGAAGGTGACGATTATCAGTTGATTTCCGGAAATCAGATGGGAATCCTTCTCTTTGACTATATTTGCAAGACGTACAAAGCAAATGGAACAATGCCGGAAAATCCGGTGGTTGTTACGACAATCGTATCGACGAAAATGATTGACAAGATCGCTGCAGATTATGGCGTAGAGGTAAGACGTGTGCTTACCGGATTCAAATTTATCGGCGAGCAGATCGGATTTTTGGAAGCAGACGGAGAAGTAGACCGTTATATCTTCGGATTTGAAGAGAGTTATGGTTATCTGAGCGGCGGACATGTTCGTGACAAAGACGGAGTGAATGCCTCCCTTTTGATCTGTGAGATGTTTGCACATTACAAAGCCATGGGAATTTCTTTGGTACAGATGTTGAATCAGTTGTATGAAAAATATGGTTATTTCAAAGAAGCTCTTCAGTCCATTACTTTTGAAGGAGCCAGCGGTGCAAAGAAGATGGCAGATCTGATGGAAAGCCTTCGTACGAACGCACCAAAAGAAGTGGCTGGTTATAAAGTGATCGATGTGAAAGATTATAAGGCCGGAATTGGAAATCTTCCAAAATCCAACGTGTTGGAGTTCAATATGGAAGATGACATCAATGTTTTGGTTCGCCCATCCGGAACAGAGCCAAAGATCAAGATGTATTATCTGGTAAAGGGAAGCAGCGAACAGGCTGGTGCAGAGATTGTAGCTGCTCTCGAATCTTATTTCACAGAGGTTTGTAAATAATTGTAAGAATGGAAATAATGAGGCACCAATTTGATGAACTTGAATTGGTGCCCCTTGTTATGTTATGTAGGAGGTCAGAATGAACGGACGGAAAAAGAAACATATCCGGTTTATCCTAGAATACACTGTGTCGTTTGCAGTGCTTTTTCTGTTGATCTATCTTGGATTTATTTTGAATCATCGTTCGTTTATTTGGTTTTATGACGGAAATAAACAGCATTTTCCGGCCCTCCTTTATCTGCGTGACTATTATCTCAAAGTGGCAGGAAATCTCTTTTCCGGTCATTTTACCCTGCCGATGTTCGATTTTTCCATTGGTATGGGAGAAGATATCCTGACGACATTGAACTTTTACGGTATGGGAAATCCGCTGACGCTGTTTTCTGTTTTTGTGCCGAAGCAACATATGGAAATGTTTTACGATTTTCTCGTTGCTTTCCGCATGTATCTGGCAGGACTTACTTTTATTTTTTACTGCCGCAACAGAGGAAAAGGGAGGGCAGTGAGTTTAGCCGGTGCGTGGCTGTACGTATTTTCCGGTTATGTTCTTCATGTCGCGGTAAAACATCCCTTTTTTATCTCGCCGATGATCTTGCTTCCCCTTATGCTGACGGGGGTGGACCGGTATCGGGAGAAAAAAAGAGGCGGTCTGTTGATCGGAAGTGTGTTTTTGTGTGCACTCAATGGATTTTATTTTTTCTATATGAACAGCATCTTTGTGTGCCTGTCCGCATTGATCTCGGTATTTGCCGGTAAAATGCAGGGAAAAATAAAAGTTTTCTGTGGCTTTGCCCTTAGATATGTGGCGGGGGCAGCGATGGCAGCGAGCTTGTTCCTTCCGGTGCTACTGTCATTTCTTTCCAGTAGCCGAAATGACAGTGCCGTGAATCCTGGAAATTTATGGCTCTTTGACGGGAAAAGGTATCTGACAATCTTTTCCGGACTGATCGGAACGCCACACATTACATGGGATTATCTGGGGATGGCGGCAATTGTGCTTCCGGCGTTGATCGTCTTTTTTGCAACCCGCGGACGGTGGAAATTGAAAAGCAGTTTTTTAATCTGGACTTTGATGATGTTAATTCCGGCGGGCGGCTATATTATGAATGGTTTTTCGTATGTGTCGGGGCGTTTTTTGTACCTTGTGACATTTGTATATGCGTATTGTGTCGTCGAAGTGCTTCCGGAATTTATGACAATGAAGCGGCTTTCCAAGGTGCTCATGCTGGTTGTGGCAATTGGATATACTACAGCTGCAGCGTTCGGAGAAGAAAAGGATCTGTGGTATACATGGTTTGGTGTCGTGACCCTGATATTGACAATACTTGTATTGTTTTTACTTGCGTCCCGGTGGGCGGTACGATGGCGGTGGCAGGTGAAAATGTCACTGGTTCTTGGGATGCTTGCCATTTCGCTTATAGGGAATGGCTGGCTGCTTTTTGACAGTCACGCACAAAATTATATGGACCAGTTTCTTGCACAGGGACAGGCTTCGGCAAATCTGGCAGAGGCGGCAGAAACGGAAGTGGAAAAATGTGCAGATGATGAATTTTACCGCGTCGACGTGCAGGATAAAGAAATCCAGAATACGGGGCTTGCTAGCGGGATCTATGGGGTGTCGACATATCTGAGTTTGTCCAATCCATACCGCTTATCGTGGGATAGTGTGGTCGAAAATGGTGCCGTCGAAGACAGTATGTTTAAAGTGAATGGACTGGATCAGCGAAGCGGACTGGAGGCACTTGCCTGTGTGCGTTATTATATCGCGCCGGCTGGAGATGACAGCAAAGTGCCTTGCGGATTTGAACGGCGGAAAACCTTTACGAAAAACGGAGCCGCCTATAATCTGTATGAAAATCCGACTTCATTGGCATTTGGGACAACTTACGATGCGGTTCAAAAGAAAACAGAGGAATGGGAAAAAGCGAGTGGCTGCGAAAAGGAAAGCAGGATGCTTACGACGATGGTTCGGGATGATGTTGAGAATGAGACAAGTGTAGAAACAGGAAAAACAAAAGATTCCGGGACGCCGGAACTCCCGTATGAGATTACCGGAAAACGGCGGATCGAGATTCAGGGAGAGGATATCATTGTAAAGAAAAAACACGCCCGTTTGAAATTAAAGGTGGAAGCAGATTCTCTTGCAGAAACCTATGTGAGACTGGGAGATTATGAGATCACGAATGAGCGGTTTCGTTATTGTGACATAACCGCATCGCTGGGAACGGTACAAAAGTCACTTCGTGTGCTGACTCCGGAATGGAACTGGTATTTTGGCAGAAAGGAATATTTGTTTCATCTGGGAAAAATGTCCGGCGAGATGGAGATCACATTGGAATTTCAGGTAGAGGGAAGATTTTCCAAGAAAGATCTTCAGGTATTTGGAAAAAAAGAAGAGACGATAAAAACACAGATCAATCGTAGAAATGAGTACACTCTGCAGAATATAAAACGGACCGGTAATGTCGTCCGCGGCGAGATCAATGTGCCGGAAAAACGGTATTTGCAATTGTCTGTTCCGTATAGCAGCGGATGGCGTGCTTATGTGGATGGAAAGGAAACGGAGACGTATGCCGCCAATGTCATGTTTTTAGGAATGGACATCCCGGCGGGAAACCATACGGTGGAAATCCGTTACCGGACACCGGGACTGGTGGCCGGTGTGATACTTAGTTTGATCGGATGTCTGGCGGCAGGCTTTATCCTGTGGTATGAGAGAAAGGAGAGAAAACATGGATTATAAATACAAATTTTCGGTCGTGATCCCGGTTTATAATGTAGAAGGATATCTCGCGGAAACATTGGACTCCGTGATCAGGCAGAGCATTGGCTTTGAAAATAATATCCAGATTATCCTTGTCAATGACGGAAGTCCGGATGACAGCGAAAAAATCTGCCTGGAATATGCAAAAAAATATCCGGATAACATCCTTTATCTGAAGCAGGAAAACAAAGGCGTCAGTGCGGCGAGAAATTACGGAATGCAGTATGTAGAGGGAAAATATGTAAATTTTCTGGATTCCGATGATAAGTGGACCAGCGGAAGTTTTCAGGCAGTGTACGATTTTTTTGAAAAACGTCGGGACAAGATTGACCTGGTGGCCTGTCCACAGAAATTTTTTGAGGCAAGGGACGATTATCACTGGCTTTTCTTTAAATATGAGCAGGGGAGCCGGATTATCGATGTATTGGAAAAATATAATTATGTGCAGATGCATGTGACGGCTTCCTTTGTGAAAGCAGAGGTTTTGAAAACGCACCGGTTTGATGAAAAATTGAAATTTGCGGAAGACTCCAAATTTGTCAATTCCATCATTTTGGATAAATTGAAATACGGTGTCGTGGCAGATGCCCTTCACCTATACCGCAAGCGTGTGAATGCCTCTTCGGCGATCCAGAACAAGGGGACATCCAAAGAATGGTATCTTGACACGCCGGAACATTATTATCTGGAGCTGATTCAGGAGTCATTAGATAAATACGGAACCGTTCTTTTGTACATTCAGTATTTGATCTTGTACGATTTCCAATGGCGGCTCCGCGATGACCTGAACGGGATATTGACGGAAGAAGAGCAGGAGTGGTACAAGGAATGGCTGCGGAAAATGCTGCAATATATGGATGACGATCTGATCTGTCATCTGGATAAAATGTATGTCGAGTATAAATTGTATGCGCTCTCACTCAAATATGGCAGAGACATTCGCAAAGAACTGGTATACCGGCGGGGCGCCTTGTATTTCGATCATATTAAAATGTACAGTCTGCAGGCAAAATCGCTGTTTTCTGTCGATGTGCTGAATATCCACGAAGATTGTCTGGAACTTGCCGGAAGAATCTGGTGTCCGTTTGCCGATGATCTCACGATCACAGTGGAAAATGACCGGGGCGAGAGTTTTCCGGTTACTTCCAAGCCGGCACAGTTTCGAAAGGCAGTGATCTTTGGGGAAGAAATGATGCGCGTGCGCGGGTATGAGATCCGGCTGCCGCTTGAAGATGCGACGACGTATGAAGTTTACGGGCAGTATCAGGACAATATGCCACAGCGGTTATTTATCAAACTTGGTAAGTTTTCCCATCTGAGTCCGAATGTGGAGCAGTTGTATTTCCACAATCACGGATTTATGGTAAGTACCAATCCGGAAAATACAAAATTGTTTGTCGAAAAGAAACGCGGCTGGAAACATTTGGCAAAAGAATGTGCGCTTTTAAAGCGGTGTTTTCATGATAAAAAGAAAGCGATTGCCGGATACCGCATTCTGGCACATAGTATCCGCCCATTTTTGCGGAAAGAGCGTTGGCTTGTGATGGAACGCATCAATGTAGCGGGCGACAATGCCGAACATTTTTATAAATATCTGAAGCGGGCAGAAGAAAAAGATGTAAAATCACGATTTACATTGTCGGAGGATAGTGTGGATTATGAAAAAATGAAAGCCGTCGGACCGGTGCTTCCGTTCCGAAAATTTCATTACAAATTGTTTGTGCTGCTTGCCAAACATATTATTTCTTCTCAGGGAGAGGACAACATTTTCAATCCGTGGGATGACGACAGCGAGTATATCCGCGATCTGTACAAGTACAATTTTGTATTTTTACAGCATGGTATCATTAAGGATGACTTGTCGCAGTGGCTGAACCGGTTCAATAAGAATCTGCAGATGTTTGTTACGTCGGCAAAGCCGGAGTATGAGTCTATTTTGAATGGCGATTATTTTTACGATGAGTCGGTCGTGAAATTGACGGGGCTTCCGAGATATGACAATTTGAAACAGGAAAGTGCCCCGCAGAAGACCATTTTGATCCTGCCGACATGGCGTGCGGCTCTTGCCTGCCGTCTGAACAATGATACCGGCGAGCGTATTTACAATCCGTTGTTTAAATATTCGGAATTTTACCGTTTTTACAATGCACTGATTCACGATGAGAGACTGCTTCGCGTCATGCAGGAAAAAGGGTACCGTGGGAAATTTTTCCTGCATACCCATCATAAGGTGCAGCTGAAAGATTTTACCGGAAATGATATTATCAAAGTGATGCAGGATGGAATTGATTATCAGGAGGAATTTCGAAACAATGCACTTCTTGTTACAGATTTTTCCAGTGTTGCCTTTGACTTTGCGTATTTGAAAAAGCCGGTCATTTATGCCCAGTTTGATAAAGATACCTTCTTTCAGGGGCAGGTGTATTCGGAAGGATATTTCGATTATGAGAGAGATGGGCTGGGACCGGTGTGCTATGATTATGAATCAACGATAGAGGCGTTAATCCATGCAATCGAGAACGACTGCGTGCTGGATCCGCTGTACGACGAGCGCGGCAATGCCTTTTACCGCTGGTTTGACCAGGATAACTGTAAACGAGTTTATGATGAGATAAGGAGATTGCATTGAAACAACAGTCATTTATTTTTTGGAAAGAATTGACAAGAGAATATGTGCCGGGAAAAGATGCCCTTGTCCTTTCAAAGCGGGAGAAGAAACGACTCGATGCCTTTCTTGCTTCTCTGAAACCGGATGTGATGATGGTCGTTCTTTCGGATGAGCCGGTGGAGGGAAAACAGCATATGGCGTATGTGAAGGAGCATTATAATGTCGGAACGATCGATGCTTCCCGGCTGCTGGTCCGTCCGGAGTTTGTGGCTTTGATACGAAAAAAAGAAAGCGATGGGGATTTTGCGCTTCTTTGCCGGTTGTACGAGACCGCAGAAAAATTTGCGGTTTATGAGCGGAAAGAAGACGACATTATCGTGGATACAAATCGTCCCCGCACATGGAATGAGGCGGGGGAATATCCGGTTTCTATCGTTATGTATAAAAATATATGGAAACGCCTGCAGAAAAAACAGGGAAACGTGCTTCCGTTTTTCCAGCATCTGCTGATTCAAAATCTGTTTCATGCCGGATTTACGGAAAAGGATTCGATGAGTGAAAATTTGAAACGGGATTTTATCTCGATTTTGGAAGGCATCGAAGATGATATTTTATGTGGCTGTGAGCAGATTCCGGATGATGTAAAAATCTGGCTGCTAGAAGCGAAAAAGCAAAAACCGATTTCACCGGAACTTGTATACCGGAGCGGAAGACTGCGCTACCACAATCTTACGATTACGTCGCTAAAGGAAATGCCGTATGAGATAAAATCGATCGTTTACCGGAAGAAAAAGCTCGTTGTAAGCGGCGAGGTGCTTCAGCCGGCAGAGGACGCGGAGATCATTTATTATGCGATGGACAACCGAAATAAAGAAATTCCTTTTTCGGTGACAGAAAAAGAGGTATATTATCTGGGCGAAAAGAAACATACGAGAAAATTCTTTAAAGCCGAAATTCCGGTATCTGCAAAGCCGGTAGGGCTGCGCTTTATGTACCGTTACCATGAGTTATACCGTGCCAGAGTGCGGATGGCATTTGCCGGGGAATTGAAACTGGTGCCGGAAACCAAAGATGATTATGCGTTTTTGGATCAGCTGATGCTGCGTACGGAAAAGCGGATTTTGTTTGCTGCACCGCTGCAAAAGAAAACCCGGATAAAGCAGTTCTTTACATTTGGACGAAAAAGCATTAAAATAGAGACAGGATTACAACAGTAAATACATCAGAAAATTTGTACTTGCTATTCTGGTGGAATGGAGGATGTTATGATTTATGGAGTAGTACTTGCCGGTGGTGTAGGAAGCCGGATGGGAAATGTCGGAAAACCAAAACAGTATCTGCTGGTAGGAGACAAACCCATTTTGATCCACACGTTGGAAAAATTTTATATGCAAAGTGAATTTGAAAAGGTTCTCGTATTGTGCCCGACCGAGTGGATCTCGCACACAAAGAACCTTGTTCGTAAATATATGAAAGACACTGAGAGAATTGTGGTTCTTGAAGGCGGAGAGACGAGAAATGAGACGATTATGAATTCGATTGCCTACATCGAAAAAGAGGGCAATCTCAATGAAGATACGATCATTGTCACACATGATTCGGTTCGTCCTTTTGTGACGCAGCGGATTCTGGAGGAAAATATCCGCTATGCGAAAGAATACGGTGCCTGCGATACCGCAGTGGCAGCGACCGATACGATCGTGTGCAGCGAGGACAATGTGGTGATCAGCGATATTCCGGAACGCCGCAAAATGTATCAGGGACAGACACCACAGACATTTAAGGCATTGAAACTCCGCCAATTATATGAGGCACTCAGTCCCAAGGAAAAAGAACTTTTGACGGATGCGGCAAAGATTTTTGTTATGAAAGGTGAAAAAGTTCATATCGTAGACGGAGAGGTGTTTAATATCAAGATTACCTATCCTTATGATCTGCGTGTGGCAGAAGCTTTGATCAAAGGGGAAGAAAACAAATCGGAAGGATGAAATTAGACTATGCTGAATGCAGTTTACCGTCTGGTTGCACCCAGACGATTTGAAGTAGAATTTACGGATATTGACCTGACAGCGGGCAATGTGATCGTCAGACCGACGTATTTGTCAATCTGTAATGCCGATCAGAGATATTATCAGGGAAAACGTGCGGAAGATGTTCTGCGTCAGAAATTGCCGATGGCATTGATCCATGAGGGGATTGGACAGGTTGTTTATGATCCGGAAGGAGAATTTCAGGCAGGCGAAAAAGTGGTAATGATCCCCAATACACCGATGAGTGAAGATGAGATCATTGCAGAAAATTATCGAAGAGATTCCAAATTCCGCGCCAGCGGTTTTGACGGCTTTATGCAGGATGTTGTGGATATTCGCAGAGACCGGCTTGTTCGTCTCCCGGAGAATATCAATCCGCTTGTGGCAGCGTTTACGGAAATTGTATCGGTCAGTGTACATGCCCTCAGCCGGTTTGATCGAATTGCGCACAAACGCCGGGAATGTGTCGGCATCTGGGGCGATGGAAATTTGGGTTATATTACTGCCGTATTTTTTAAGGCAATGTTCCCGGATACGAAGTTATGTATCTTTGGTGTAAATCGTGATAAATTATCAGATTTTACCTTTGCAGATGAGACGTATGTGGTTTCCCGGATTCCGGAAGATCTGCAGATCGACCATGCGATTGAATGTGTCGGCGGCGAAGGTTCTCCGAAAGCAATCAATCAGATTATTGAGTATATCCGCCCGGAGGGTACGATTGCGATTTTGGGCGTGTCGGAAAACCCGGTTTCAATCAACACCCGCATGATACTGGAAAAAGGACTTCGCATGTTTGGCAGCAGCCGAAGCGGCAGAGAAGATTTTATCAAAACGATTGAATTATATCAATCCAATCCGGAGATACCGGAGTATTTGCAAAATATCGTAGGCGGTGTATTTAAAATTCGTTCGATCGATGATATGCGCAAAGCCTTTGAAGCAGATATACACAAAGAATTTGGAAAAACCATTATGATATGGAGTTAAGATGGAGGATATTTATGAGTGGCTTACTTTCAAATAAAAATAAGCGGTTTTTGAAGAAACGATTGAAATTCTGGTGGCAGTGTCTGACCCATCCAATCTTAAATGAGCATTTGATTGTCTTTGAGGCATTCAGCGGCAAACGATGCGGGGGAAATCTTCGAGCTATCTATGAAGAACTGATGGAAGATGAGAGATACCGCGATTTCCGCTTTGTATGGATCGTCAATGATATAGAGGCTCATGCGGATCTGAAGGTGCGCCGTCATACACGTGTCGTAAAAAAGGATTCCCGCTCGGCATTTATCCTTTATGCAAAAGCAAAATACTGGTTTAACAATGTGGCATTGCCAAACTATTTGATTCCGCGTCCGCATCAGGTATATGTTGAAACGTGGCACGGAACGCCGTTAAAGCGTCTCGGAAATGATATCCAGTTTGAGGTGGATCCGAGACAGTCTTTGGCAGAAATGCACAAAAAATATTATATCAAGGGACGCAAGATGGATTATCTCATCTCGCCATCCCGTTTTTACAGCGAAAAGATGATTTCTTCGTTCCGTCTCGATAAGAGTCATAAAGAAGATATCATTTTGGAAACCGGTTATCCGCGAAACGATGCGCTCTTTAAATTTACCGACGAAGATGTCAAACGCATCAAGGAAGAGGTCGGAGTGCCGGAAGACAAGAAAGTGATCCTGTACACACCGACCTGGCGCGACAACCAGTTTAAAAAGGGTGAAGGATTCCAATATAATACAGAACTTGATTTCAATAAACTGATGCAGCAGCTTGGCGACGAATATGTCCTTTTGTTCCGCACTCACCATCAGATCGGATTCAAAGATGTGGCCAATGATGTGCCGGGTGTGATCGATGTAACGCTGGTGGATGATGTCAATGATCTGTACATCATCAGTGATCTTATGATCACGGACTATTCTTCGACGATGTTTGATTATGGCGATCTGAAGCGTCCGATGGTATTTTATATGTATGATCTCGACGAATATCAGGGGGAGATCCGCGATTTTTATTTTGATATCAACGAATTGCCGGGTCCGATCGTAAAGACACAGGATGACCTTGTGAATGCAATCTTAGACCAGTTTGCCAACTTCACATACGACGAGAAATACAAAGCATTTACAGAAAAGTTTAATTATCTTGATGATGCCCATGCGGCACGCCGTGTTATTGAAAAGACGATTAAGACAGATCTTGGTCCAGCATTCCGCTTTTATAAATGGGTCATCCATACAAAGAATGTCATCCGCAAGAGTTTCCGTGACGGCTATATCGCATTTTCCGGTATGCTCCGTTGCATGGGACTTTGTCGTACAGCAAACAGTAAACTTTTGTATTCTTACAAAAACAAGCATAAGGGGCAGCGTTGTTTCCTTGTTGGAAATGGTCCGAGCATGCGTCTTTCGGATCTCGAAGGACTCCAGAAAAACGGCGAGATTACGTTTGGATGTAACCTTGTGACGAAGGCATTTGATCAGACGACCTGGCGTCCGGATTATTATTTCCTGATCGACCGCATCTGTGCGAAATTCCAGAGCGAGGAGATCAACGAGGCAATTGGAAACATTCCATTATTTACCAATATCACGACGTATAATATCTTCCGCGAGAAACCAAAAAATCCGGTTATTTTGTACAATATCGCAAAAGATAAGTACAAAGTAAAACGTTCTCCGCTGGCATATTATATCCCGTCCGGTTCGACGGTGATGTCATTGATGATTGAGATGGCGGTTTACATGGGATTTTCCGAGATTTATCTGATCGGCTGCGACTGTACCTCGACGTTTACCGGAAATACGCATTTTATCAACGGTTATACGGATGACAAATTGAAGCAGCGTGATGCGAAGAAGATTGTGGACCGCATGCGCCGTCTTGGCATCCAGAGCGATGATTATGAGAAATATTTTCTGGATGGCTCGCTGAATGCGTACACTCTTTTAAAAGAGCATGCCATCAAACACCATGTGAAGATTTTCAACGCCACCCGCGGAGGGGCCTTGGAAGTGTTTGACCGCGTAGATTTGGATGAATTTGTAAAATGATGGCAACTATTCAGAATCAATGTATGGGAGGGGGAGCTTGAATAGTTACAAATCAAAGCAGGAATGGGGCGCTGTGTGCAGCGCCCTGTAATGGTTTTGGAGGGCTGTGAGCTACTTGCGTGGCATGCGAGGTTCCGGGGCCTTGATGGCTTGAGGTGAGGTGTTGCGGGGAGTATTGCGTGGTCAGGGGCGAAATCATTTATTGGAGCGAAATTTGACTTGAAAAATGGAAAATTCGTTTTAGGTCAAGGAAAAAAGAACTTGTTTTTGGTCTAAAAAGAGTTTCTTAAAGGCAGACCATAAAACAACTTGTAAGAGTTTGGTCTGGCAAAGGATACTGGCTTTTTAGGTCAAATACAAGATGTAAAATGTATGACCCAAAGCAGGAAAGAGTCATGTGGGTCAAAAGAGTAGTATAAATTTGTTGGTCTAATCACTTGAAAAATTAAATTAGGTCAAAAAGAAAGGAATAAGAATATGAATATCGAAGAAATGTTAGAGATCAGTGACTGTCCGCTGTGTGAGGGTGGCGCGTTGTTAGAAGAGGAATGTGGCTGTGGTTATTATGTTATGTGTCTGGAGTGCGGATGTCATTCGGTGACGATTGATTTCCACTCCGAGGAAGAGCGGCTGGAGGCAGCGAAAAAGGCAGTTACACTTTGGAATACTGGCAAAGTGATTTCCAGCAGTCCGGGAGAATGATGTGGGATGGGGAGTCTGCGTTGATTTAGAGAGGAGAAAACTATGGAATATTGTGGAATTATAGCATTGGTTTTACTGCTTTGTTATTCAGCATATCCCCGAAAGGTAAAGCGGCTGGAAGCAAAAGTAAAACGATTGGAGAAAAAGCAGAAATGAGATGATTATATGTCGCAGTTGATTGATGATCTTGTAGGAGAACAATGTACCATTAAGTCGGAGTCCATTCTGGATTTTGCAGGAAAAACAGAATTATCCTGCATGGTTCTGGATGCAGATTAGCTATACAGATAAAAAGGATAAGCAGGCAACGAAACTCTTACGAATTGAAGTGATTGAAGAAATAGAAATTGAAGAGTGAGTTCTATTTTTCGGGAACAGTACTTCGACTCGGAAATCAGAATGTGATATTTGACTTGGGTAATATTTTGGCACATTGTCATATGGGCATATATAGTTTGATTGAATTGAAAAAAGAAGTGTAAATCGAAGTTTGAGAGGATAAGGGCAATGGAATTTAAGTTGATTTCCATAGCAAGCATAATCGCTTTTTATGGTTGCTATTTTGTGAAAATGTTTCATCAAAAAAAGCAGGGAATACAGACAGACCAAATCGGAAAGAACAAAGTTGGTTTTGTGAAATTCGTGGAAATTACCATGAAGATTGCGGCTATTCTTGTTTTTATAGCGGGGCTTTCCAGTATTTTTTTTGAAACGGAGCATAACCCTGTTTCCGTTCGGATTTTTGGAGCGATACTGAGTGTTGCGGGAACGGCTATATTTATCGTTGCGGTATGGACGATGCGTGACAGTTGGCGAGCAGGAGTGTCCAAAACCGATAAAACGGAGCTTGTGACAAACGGCATTTATCAAATCAGCCGCAATCCCGCCTTTCTGGAATTTGACCTTTTATATATTGGCACACTATTGATGTTTTTTAACTGGATTTTGTGCTTCCTAACGGTATTTGCGGTCATCATGTACCATTTGCAGATTGTCAATGTCGAAGAAGATTTTTTATTTGCCACATTTGGAAATGAGTATCTGCAATATAAGAAGAAAGTTTGTCGCTATATTGGCAGAAAGCGATAACTTCAAGTTTTTGAAACTGAGAAATCGGAAGTTGGAGGATACACGCATGAAAATTGTAATCATTAATGGAAGTGCC